>Ga0209347_1000373_pt1 | contig 120136 bp, 106 predicted proteins | sample AutmiccommuBRH23_FD_187382 | JGI IMG/M metagenome (GOLD analysis project Ga0209347, IMG submission 187382) | Deep subsurface microbial communities from Mt. Terri, Switzerland - Autotrophic microbial communities BRH/23 (SPAdes) (version 2) | ecosystem: Environmental > Aquatic > Deep subsurface...
CGCTGCATCAGTCTGGCGGCAGTTGTTTCACGATCTTCCCCGGCTTTTTTCAATGCCCATTGTTCCAGACCCTCTGCTAAAGCCAATAACCTACCATACAGATAGTCCCTTGTTTTCCGATTCTCATCCAGGGCCATGTCAAAATCCTCCTCCTTATAGTCTTTTTGATATTTTTTATAAAGCGCACAGGCGATGCTGAGCGTTTTATTCCATTCCCAATCTTCCATACCAACCCGTTTGGAAGCCCGCCGGACGGTCGATTCGACTAAATCTCTCGGGATTTTTTGTCTATCGATAATACAGGGAAGAATCCGTTCTACAGTTGTTTTGCGTAGTTTGTCGTCAACCCTGCTACCATAAGCAGCTTCCGCTATATCGTTCGGAGCAGGCGCACCGACAAATCTGATATAGTTCTTTTTCGTTCCGCTTTTTTTCTGAGTAGGCAGTTCTATAAACCGATAATCGTGGTTCCAGGCACACGATTCATGCCAATTATCAATTCTTTCTAAAAAATCCGAACCGGTTAGTTCTCTGTAGAATGAAATAGCCATCCTGCCGGGGGTGGCGGAATCCAGCCCCATTACCACAATACCGGATGTATCACCAAGGTTAGCGCTATATCCGGCGATTTTTTTCTTCAGCTTGAGCGCCAATTCTTGAGCAGTTGAGGCGGAAGGTGCCGAATCGCTTTGCATTGCATCAAGCTCTAGTATGGAAAAAGAATCTGCCAGCGGATCGGGTATTTCCTTCCCGGAAGTAGCCCATGCAACAATGGTTAATCCCGGTTCTTTTCTCTTTCCTTCTAAAAACACCTTGCCTTGTTTTCCAATCAACCAGCGAAGAGCACTATGAGCTTTCTGCGTTACTTCAAAACTCACGCCGCAAGCCTGTTTGGCATCTGAAAATCGCCCAAGGAATGTAAACCCGGTTGGGTCATTAACTTTTTCCTTGCCTTTTTGATCTTTCGTTTTTCCTGATGAAATTAGTTTAGCTCCATCTCCATCTCGTCTAATATTTCTTGGATGTTGTTCGGCTGTAGGAACTTCTTCTCCTGTAACATAACAAAGTGCATTACTTTCTTTTATTGATGAATAATACTTAATCCAGCTTTTAAATAAGCTTAAATCAGTCCATACAGAAGCTTGAGGATCATTAGGAATTTCGACTATCCAGCGAATAAAAGCATCATCTTGCCGAGAATTTGGGGCATCCTTCATAACTTTCTTATCCCACTTTTCTAGCAGCTTTCCATCGGTTCCGACAAATAAGACTTGATGGTCAGCCAGATCCTTTATCATATTCCCTTTCTCAATGTATTCCAAAACAGCTTTTGCTTTCGGGTGTGAATATTCCGATTTACACCATTTCTTTATAACTTCTTGGTATTTTTTGTGTGGTTCTTTCATATCTTTTGCATAACCAATTGTTACCTTACCTCCATAATCGATAAAATCTTTAGCGACATATTGAAGTTTATCACAAAGAGGATGAGTTTCAGGTTTTTTCCCAGATCTACCACCAGAACTCTCTGTACATGGGATAATGGTTCTAGCCTCATTTTTTTGAACCACTCTGGCGTGTTTAAAATTGCCATCCTGATCAATGACAATTTCTATTTGCGCTTTTTGGGTGGTATGGCAGATCGGCAAAAGAGGAACTTCGTTTTTATCAGAACCAGACCCGATCATGGATTGGCAATTTTCATAGGTTTCATAAAGCTTCTGTATCCAGCTCATCGGGTAGCCACCTCCTCCGAATATCCTTCCAAAAGTTCTTCCTCGTCCAGCCCAATCGATGCGGGTGGGTTTGCCGACATTGATTTAACAAACTTGCAAATATTGCAATCTTCCGGGCGGATAAATTCCACAATGCCGTTGTCCATCTTCGGTCGCCAGAACCTTGCATGAAGTTCGTTTTTACCGGATTCATCGGGATAATCAAAACCATGAAACATCAAATCAAATGCAAGTTCTCCGTATTGGTCGTAAAAACCATCGCCCTCGCCAAAACAACAGGGTTCCACGTAACTCTGGCATTCGCGTGTTCCCAGGAAGATATCTCTTCTGCCACCCCTTTCGATCATCCGTTTGGCGACAAAATAATGTTTGTTCTCATTCCTGTCTGTTGCCATATCATCTCGGTTCAGGTTCCACTCGAAATGCGCCTGCACCTGATATTCTACATAAGAAAGATAGGTGTAAATCGATAGTGAATTACCGCCGCTGTAATTGATTGGTTTGGCGCTCCTTGTTTGCGTTCTTATCGCTTTCATCACCCGAACTTTGTCGATAATCCAGACAATGGTCGGTTTCCAGTAAACCGATTCCAAAATTCCTTTCAAGGCCTGATAGGTTGGAATCTGGTAAGAGCATTTCTCTCCGCCGATCTTGGTCAGCGGGTCGGTAAACAGGGCATATTTACCGTAAACTTTAAATTCCACCTTGTTTTCCATGATACGCCTCCTCAATAATCAGAATTTCCATTTCATTAACTGGCTCTTCACTCATGCCGTATGCATCGCTATAATACTGTTTATCCAAATAGAGAATGCCCGAGCCTTTTTGCACTTCACGAATAATCTGTTGTTTTGCTAATCTGTCAAACACATAGGGAAATACGTTGACAGAATACCTCTGCGCTTCTTTCAATAGTTTGTATTGTTTCTCCAGATTATCTGAGGCGCAGAGTTCATTGATTATTCGTTCGCCTTCCGCCCCATAAGGGACAATAATACCGCGAGCAGGTGAATCAATCGCCTGGAAGGCCTTCGCCGCCGTCATGAATGATTGCCATAAAGGTACTCTGGGATAAGAAGAAGCATTAATTCTTTGATATGCTTGAACGGATAGTGGATTTATCGATAAAAGGTCAAACAGATTGTCTGATCTGCCAACCGCCGAATTGCTACCGACTTTGTAACACATTTCCTCTTTTTGATCATAGAAATAATAATGATAATAGCGTTCCATTGCTTTTAGGCCAATAATATCCTCATCAAACTGTGTTTGCTCATCCTTAAATTCATCAAGCATGCGTTCTGCCTTATCTCTACCGATCTTGATATCTGTCAATTTATCCAGGTTTTCCTCTTTCGGATTGATAATAAAGACCCTTCCCGGTTTTGGCCTCGCGCCGTTCCGGTTACAGCGCCCGGCGGCCTGGGCTATGGAGTCAAGCCCCGCCAGATAGCGGATGACAGACCCAAAATCAATATTAACCCCAGCCTCAATCAACTGGGTGCTGATGCAAATGACCGGCTTTTTATCCGGCAGACAATCTTTAATGCTGTCTAAGACTTTCATGCGGTGCACAGGACACATGTTCGTGCTAAGGTGAAACACATCGGCTTTTGGGTGATTCTGAAGTTTTTGAAAGAGATTAATGGCCGCTTTTTTTGTGTTTACCACAATCAATACACTGCCTGTCTCGTGCAATTCCTGTTCTGCAAGCTCAGCTACTTCATGGTCGTTCCAGCCTCCAATCTTTCGTCGGTCATAAACATCCACCCGTTTCAACTCTATAAATAATTTCTGAACATCCGGCATCATTTGTTGTTCCATCGTGATCTGCAATGCTCTTTGTTCAGGTTTTACCTTATCCAGTAAAGGCTGGGTAGCGGTACAAAGAATCACGGTTGAACCGCAACCCTGGATTAAAAAACGGATTGCTATATTGAAAAGATGCACACACCTGACTGGAAGGGTTTGGATCTCATCGAATATAATCACCGCATTGGCGAGTTGGTGCATTCTCCTGGCGTTTCTAGTACCATAACCAAATAATGCCTCCAGGAACTGAACCATGGTTGTAAAAACTATCGGTGCATCCCAGTTTTCAGATAATATCCTTTGCCGGGTACTTTCTTCCTCCGGAGTCAAATTGGAATGGTGCTCCAGAACAATGCGGTTGAGATACTCACCGTTTTCCTTTCTGTCTTCCAGTATTCTTCTTACTATATCGGCATTCTGATCAATGATGGAGGTATAAGGGATTATGTAGATAACCCTGCCCATTTTATGTTTGTCCGCATGGTTTAAAGCAAAGCGCAAACTGGAAAGGGTTTTACCTCCTCCTGTCGGCACAGTCAATTGATAAAGGCCTTTCGGTCGGGTTGAAAAATTAAAGCAATAATTAGAAATGTTTTGGCGCAAGGCATCAATCTCGTTTTGATTTTCAAACTTGCTTAAATGCAGGTTTAACCTTTTTATCAAAACAGGCCAGGATGCATAGTCTCCTCGATTTCTTAGTTCTGCTCTATCTGGAAATTCAAAATCTGCAGTGTTAATCCTGTCCGCATCAATAAGACAACTAAAAAGAAATCTTGTCAATAATCCAACCTTAAACATGAATGTTTCCTTTGAATCACTTTTTTCTTGTAATGATTTTAGTTTTTGACTAAAATTGCCAATAATGGTATCATTGGATAATAGCTCTTTCATTTTTCGTTTGATACTATCGTCCAAGTTTGATATAGATTCTTCTGCCCGTGTTTTTTTATCCGGTTTATTCATCCTCTTGGAAAAATTATCATCACCGTCAGGCGTTAAACAATCTATTAATCCGGAGTGGTGTGAAGCAATTATTAAAGATAATATCTGTGAAGCCAACAAACTTTCAGTTCCTTTATCAGAAAAATAGCGGTATATGACCTGGGCGCCAGCACTAGAATGATCTATCTTACCTTTTTTCCCTTTTGCATCTACATAATCGTCCTCATCCGGGTCAATAAGGCCGGTTGCCGATCGGATATACTGATCAAATTCCAAGCTTGCTTTTCCAAGATCATGCAACAAACCCATTAATTCCCCATGCTTTTCCAGACCAATTTTAGAAGCACATCGCCCCGCCAAAGAAGAAGTTTCTTTTAAATGTTGCCACAAATTCTGAATTTCCCCATCTTTTTCACGACAATGTGCAACAAATTCCTTCTTTATTGCTGAATGTACATCTGCTTGTTCGTTGTGCATCATGTTTACCCTCCATAAAAATAAAAAAATGATTTACATAAGCCAATAGCTTGCCAATCGGACCATACAGTTTTTCTGCTTCCACCGCTCCCGCTGTGGAATGGTCGACCTTAATGACATGTCCTTCAAGACGTTTCTGGAAATCATGTGAATATTTACCTAAATCATGCAAAAGACCCGCCGAAAAGGCAAGTTTTTCCGCACCGAAACTCTTTGCAAAACCCGCAGCCGTATCACCGGTTTCCATTAGATGGGTTTTTAGCAAATGCCACCCGCTCTTGTCCTTTTCTTCACCGGAATGAGCATAATAAGCCAAGAGATCCCCTTCTCCCCGCCCCACAGCAAAAATGCTACATAGATTTTAAATACTTCCCCTTTTAACAAAATCCTACAATAATTTCAAATATATTTTGCGACAAATTTCGACCATAGCATTCTATCCAATCGCAATCCGGCTTTAAATAAAAAAGACCTCTATGAGGTTTTCATCCGCGAACTTTTCTTCGCCGCCGGCATCAGCCACTTGTTCAATACGGTGACAGGAACTTCGCTCAAGCCCTGCTCCCCGGCGGCCAGATACTTGATGTAGCCGACCACCGGGAAGTAGGGGTGCATGCCCGGGCTGAGGGTAAATTCAGTCAGGCCGGCGACCACGTCGGGGTCGCCGAATATGGCCACCTTTTTGCGCGGAACATTTATAAAACAGCTACCCCAGCAGCCCCCGCTCCGCCAGCTTCGCCTTTACCGTGGGGAAATAGTCCAGGTTGGTGTGGGGTAAGAATTTACTGCTCACAAAGCGGTTCATGAACTCTTGATTGGCGTTCAGCTCGAAGTAGGTAATGCTGCGGGCGATTTCTTCCACCTCCAGCCTCTTGCCGTTGGACAGGAGGACCTGCCGGGCCCCCTCCCCGGAGCTGTTCCCGAGCCGGATCATCTTTTCCCGGGGCAGGTCCGGGTAAAGGCCGATGGTGATGGACGATTCCAGGTCGAGGTACATGCCGAAGGCGCCGGCCGCGTAAAAGCGGCTCAAGTCGGCCGGTGAAACGCCCACGCTTTCCATCAGCGTTTCCAGGGCGGCGTTCACCGCGCCCTTGGTGCGCATGAAGTTGTTGATGTCGAGCTGGCTGACGACAATGTCTTCCCCGGCGGCGGACTCGGCCGCGGGAACGATGGTGAAGGACGTGCGCCCGTCCCGGAAGCAGCCGGCGCGGTCGATGATCCCGGTCAGGAGGAACTCGGCCAGGCAGTCGATCAGGCCGGAACCGCAGATGCCCCGGGGCTTTTCATCGCCGATGGTCCGGTATGAGACCTTGCGCGTGCCGGGATCGATGCGCACCCACTCCACCGCGCCCGGCCCGGCGCGCATGCCGGACCGGGCAACGCCCCCCTCCAGGGCCGGGCCGGCGGCGCCCGCGCAGGCCACCAGCCAGTCTTCGCTGCCGAGCACCATTTCCCCGTTGGTGCCGATATCGACCAAAAAGGATATCTCTTTGGCCCGGTGCATCCCGCTGACCAGTACGCCGGCGATGACGTCGCCGCCCACGTAGCTGCCAACACCGGGCAGGCAGTAGAGTACGGCGCGGGGGTTTATCTTGAGGCCGATTTCCCCGGCCTTTAAAAAACCGGGGTTGTTGACCACGGGGGTGTACGGCTCCCGGCAGATCAGCTTCGGGTTCAGTCCAAGCAGCAGGTGGACCATGGTGCTGTTCGCCCCCACCACCACCGCACCTATCTCATCCGGTGAAATTCCGCAACGATTCACCAGGCGCTCGATCAGCCCATTCAAAGTATCCACCACCGCCTCTTGCATCCGGGTCAGGCCTTCCGCCGTCGCCGCCAGGTAGATCCGGGTCAGAATATCCTCGCCCAGCGGCGCCTGGCCGTTGTAACCGGCCGCCGTGCCGGTGGTCTCGCCGGTATTCATATCCACCAGGTAAGCCACCACGGTGGTGGTTCCCACGTCCACCGCCAGGCCGAAGTGGCGGTCCCGGGTATCCCCCGGCTCCAGCGCCACAAGGCGCGGGCCGGCTTCTCCCTGACCAACGGTGGCCGTCACGGCCCAGTCCTTCTCCCGGCATACATCCGCCATGCGGCCCATCAGGGCAAGAGGCACCGCGACGGTTCCCGCCCCGGCCTGGCGCAGGGCGTCCCGCAGCCGGTCGGTGTCGGCCTGGTTGAAACCCAAACGCGGGGGTTCAATCGTCAGATAGACCTTTTGGGTGAGCGGATCTAATTCGACCTGCCCTTTCGCCCCCTCTTTCAAAATTACCATCCGGCTCCGCGCTGGAACAACCATCTATTCTCTCACCCTCCGCGTCTATTTTTCGCAAATCCCAACCGTAATTATAGCATAGTTTTCCCGCCATCAAAAAGTAAAAGCCTGTGCTCCCCGAAACGGGGAGCACAGGCCAAATTTTCACTACTTCATCAAAGTGTAGTTCGGCGCTTCCTTTGTAATCGACACGTCGTGGGGGTGACTCTCCTTCAAGCCGGCCGCCGTGCAGCGCATGAAGCTGGTCTTCGTCTTCAGCTCGTGGAGATTGCGGGTGCCGCAGTAGCCCATGCCGGCGCGCAGGCCGCCGATCAACTGGTAGATTGTTTCGGAGAGGGAGCCTTTGAAGGGCACCCGGCCCTCCACGCCTTCGGGAACCAGTTTTTTCTCGCTGGTCTCGGCCTCCTGGAAGTAGCGGTCTCTGCTGCCTTCTTTCATGGCGCCCAGCGAGCCCATGCCGCGGTAGACCTTATAGCTGCGCCCCTGGTAAATTTCGATGTCGCCAGGGCTTTCCTCTGTTCCGGCCAGCAGGCTGCCCAGCATCACCACATCGGCGCCGGCCGCGATGGCCTTGGTGATGTCTCCGGAGTACTTGACGCCGCCGTCGGCGATGACCGGGATGCCGTAAGCGGCCGCCGCCTGGGCGCAGTCGTAAACCGCCGTGATCTGGGGCACGCCGATGCCCGCCACCACGCGGGTGGTGCAGATGGAACCGGGCCCGATCCCGACCTTCACCGCGTCGGCGCCGGCGCCGATCAGGTCTTTCGTTCCGGCGGCCGTGCCGACGTTGCCGGCCACAATGGCCAGGTCGGGGTATGACTTCTTGCACTTCATCACCGTTTGCAGCACACCGAGCGTATGGCCGTGGGCCGTGTCGATCACGATGATGTCCACGCTGGCCCGGACCAGCGCGTCGATCCTTTCCATGGTGTCAGAGGAAACCCCGACCGCCGCCGCCACCAGCAGCCGGCCTCTGGCGTCCTTGGCCGAACCCGGGTACTGCCGGGCCTTTTCAATGTCTTTGATGGTGATCAGGCCGCGCAGGATGAAGTCGTCGTCCACGATCGGGAGCTTCTCTACTTTGTAGTGCTGCAGGGTTTCCTTGGCCTGATCGAGAGTTGTCCCCACCGGGGCGGTGATCAGGTTGTGCCTGGTCATCACGTCCCCGACCTTCTTGGTGAAGTCTCGCTCAAAGCGGAGGTCGCGGTTGGTGAGGATGCCCACCAGCTTGCCGTCCTCCTCGATGATCGGAACGCCGGAAATGCGGTACCTCTCCATCAGGACCAGGGCGTCCCGCACCGGGTTCTCCGGCGAAAGATAAAACGGATCCGAAATGACGCCGTGCTCCGAGCGCTTCACCCGGTCCACCTCCATCGCCTGCCGCTCGATGGGCATGCTCTTGTGAATGACGCCGATACCCCCTTCGCGGGCGATGGCAACGGCCAGGCGGGACTCGGTAACGGTATCCATACCCGCGCTCATCAGCGGGACATTGAGCTTGATGTTTTTCGTCAGGTTCGTGGTTGTGTCGACATCCCTGGGCAGGACTTCTGAAGCCGCCGGTATAATCATTACGTCGTCAAAAGTCAGACCAAGTTTTGCAAATTTTTCCGGCCACATATTTTCCCCTCCCCTGCCGGCATGTCCGGCTGTAGAAATAATATTTGTCTATTATAGCATAACGTCATTAAAATCGCATCCCAAAAAGCCCCGGACTTAACCGGAGCTTTTTGTGAACAGAAACAGGGTTGATCCGGGAAGGTTCGCCTCCGTCCCGGCCAATGATTGAGCCAATCCCGGTGGGACCCGGCAGCCGGCCCAAGCGATTTTACGCTTTAAACGAATCGCAGCGGCGGCCCGCGGTCCTGTTCAAGAGCGAGGTGATTTTCAGGATGATCCGGACCAGCGGGTTTTTGATCCGGCTTTCGAGTTTTTTGTGTTCCTCCCAGGCCTGGGTCAGCTCCTGCCGGGTCAACAGCAGGGCCTTTTGCTGCTCCTCTTCCACTTTCAGCGCCCGGCGCAAATCCTCGGCGAGGCCGGCGATCTCTTCCCTCAGGCGCCGCTCCTCCATCGACCAGGCCGCCCGCTCCCGCTCCATCTTCTGCTTCAGATCCACGATTTCCCTCTGCAGCCCGGCCACCCTGACGGCGTGCTGCTCCTTCATCTCAGCTATAGCGGCCTTGTTTTCCCGGTCTTTTTCTTTATACTGCTGGAGCTTTGCAAAGAGGCCCTCCTGATAGCCCTGGTTCTTGCCGAGCAATTCTTTTGTGCGACGGGCTTCCTCTTCTCCCTCTTTGGCCCGCTTTACCCAGAGGCGGCACTGGTACAGGATGGCGTTGGCCTTGCTATCCAGCTTGTTGAGGTGCTCCCGGTAGCGCAGGATTTCCTTTTTGCGCAGGGACAGGAGGAGGTCTTTTTCGGCCATCTGGGTCAGGAGACAGTCGTTGCGCCCGGCCAGTTCCATTTTTTCGGCCAGCGCCGCCGCTGTTTCCTTTTGGGCCGCCGCCGTTTCCTGGAGCTGGAGGTTCAAAGTGCGCGCTTTTTCGTTCCAGCGCCTCCGTTCCCGCTCCCAGCGGTTTTTCTGGCGTCCCGCCATGGCTAAAAACCTTTTTAAAAGATTTTCGTAATTGGCGCGGGCCGTACTGTTGTATGTCCAGACCCCGTCACCGCACGACTCGAAGTAGGGGAATTTAGCCAGAACATTTTTCAGGGCCGGCATTTCCGCCGGCCGCCAGCCGCTGACGACGTCGCAAAGCTGCTGCAGGGAGAGGCCCCCTGGGTGCAGTTGCATGGCTTTGATCACCAGCTGTTTCAAGGAGTACTGGCCGGCTTCCAGCTCCCATTCGGTAAGGCCCCAGTAACTGTTCTCCATCTGAATGAAGCGTCCGTCGGAGATGAGGCCGGCCTCCTCGGAGAACAGCTTTTTAACCTTCTTCTTCAAATTTATATTTTTTAAGTATTCGCGCAGGTTGACCGGCTCGCCCCGCTTTAACAACAGGGAGTAAAACGGGTCGTTTTCGCGCTCGCCCTCCAGGTTCAGACGCCAGACACCGCTCCCCTCGCCGCCCTGCCGGTAAAAACACGGGTGCTGGGACAGGCAGAGTTTTACTTTTTCCTCCACCTGATCCAGGGCATAATCTTCTAACATCTTGCGGTGCACGTAAGGGGTTAGTTCTGATACCGGAAGCGCTTCAAAAAAGAACAGGGTCCGCTTCAAGACGTCGGTCAGGGTGTTTAATTTCCCGGCCATAATGATCATTCACCTTCCTCATGGCGCAATTAAAAAACATAATGAATAATTACATCTTAAAGGCATATTATCCTTTATTTTCCATGAACTTTTTGCAAAATATTTTTTTCGTTTTTGCAACATTTTCTCCGGCCGGTCGACACTGGCAGGATCAGGTCATTTTGGGGTTGATTAAACCTGGCGAAAGACATATAATAAAAATGTGAATGGTCAAATTTTAAGTGCGAATGGTCGTTTTTAAGACCTTAATGGTTAACCTGGTTTGACCTGGAAAGCTGCGACTCCGCTCCGGGAAGGGTGAGCGAACGATGCGAATCATGACCTGCCGCCAACTGGAAGCTCCGGGAATCTTACCGCAAGAAATAATTGTAGAAGGGCCCGTAAGCGCCGAACAATTCGACCAATTGCAGATGAACGCGAAACTGACCAACTTTCGCCCTCCCGACCGGCAAAAGGAAGCTTTGCGGACCATCTCTCTGATGCCGGAGGGCATGGTTTACGCGGCCCGGCACGGGAACGAAATCGTCGGTTACGTCACTTTTCATCCGCCGGACAAATACTGCCGCTGGTGCCGGCACCCGCGCGCCCTGGAACTGGGCGGGATCGAGATCAGCCCGGACCACCGGCAAAAAGGCATCGGCGCGGCCCTGCTGAAAAAGAGTTTTGAAAACCCTGTTCTGGAAAATTACATCGTACTCACCATCGAATTCTGCTGGCACTGGGATTTAAAAGGGAGCGGCCTGGAAATTTATACCTACCAGCGCATGCTGGCCAAACTGTTCGGCACGGCGGGCCTGGTGAGGCGGGACACCGACGACCCGGACATCCTGGAGCACCCGGCGAATGTCCTGATGGTACGCGTCGGCAAAAACGTGGCGCAGGACGATAGATACCTTTTCGAGACTATGCTGTATGAGGGGAAAGGCATGTTGTAGCGCTGGCCGGGAAAACGGATTTTCACAAAAAAACGAGTCGCCTGTCTACCGCTTTCCGGTAGGCAGGCGACTCGTTTTGATCTAATTTTTAAGACCCCCACTTCTATCGGTGGGGGTTCCTCATTCCACTTCAGATGGGGTAGAATCCCATCTGAAGCCCCGATGTTCAGCTTTAGCTGAACGAGTTCACTTCCAACTGATTTCCAATACCCTTATTAAAGATCTCCGGCCGTTGCGCCGCGCTTCTGTGCGGGCGGCTCTGTTTCGTCCAACCCTGCGCCCGGTTCCAAACCGGCAGAAACCAGGGTGATCTCCCGCCGGGGATAGGGGATCTCAATACCGGCGGCGGCGAAACGCTCTTTGATGGCTGTGTTGATTTCGTCGGCAATCCGAAATTTTTGACGATAGTCGGGAACCCAGCAAAAAATTAATAAGTTGAGGGCTGATTCGCCAAATCCCGTAAAGAAAACGCCGGGCTCCGGATCGGTCATCACGCCGGGGTGGCCGGCCAGGATCCCGCCCAAAATTTGTTTTACAGCCGGCAGGTCCGTGTCGTAGGCCACCCCGACGTTCAGCTTCAGGGCGACCCGGGGCGTGGGAAAGACATAGTTGATGATCCGGCTGTTGGCCAGTTCCTTGTTGGGAACCACGATGACCGTGTTTTCCAGGGTGAGGATCCGCGTCGTCCGGGTGCCGATGGTGAGCACATCGCCGACCAGCCCCTTGTCCAGTTCAATGCGGTCCCCGGGGCGAAAGGGGCGGTCCAGCATGATCATCAGGCCGGCAAACATGTTGCTCAAGGTATCCTGGGCGGCCAGGGCTACGGCCAGGGACGCGACGCCGGCCGTCGCCACCAGGCCGGTGATGTTGATGCTAAAGTGCTCTAAAATGATGGTCAGGGCGATGAAATAAACCAGGATCCGCGTGAGCTGCCGCACCAGGGGCAGAAAGTGCTCCAAAGAGCTCTGCGTCCGGGAACTGTAGTCCCGGGAATACCACCCCGCCGCCGTCCCGGCGAGAAAGTCCGCCCACACGGCCAGAGCCAGGACAATCAGCACGTAGATGGTCTGGACAGAGTTTGTGAGGAAGGCGGCTCCTGTTCCCGTTACCCCGGCCGCGATCTTTTTGATCCCCGTGTCCAGGGCGATCAGGAAGACTAGGATGACCAGGGGGCGGTGGGAAACCTGCCCCAGTTGTTCATAAAAGTCCGTGCGGGCGCGGGCTGCCAGCCGCCCGGACAGCCTGTCCCACAACTTGCCGGCCAGCCAGGCCAGCGCAAAAGAGACGGCAACCGTGAAAAAAACCTTGCCCGGCAGGATCAGGACACCCTGATCAGAGGCCAGCGCCTGGATCGCATTCTCGAAATTCAAAGTTTCACCTCCGGTTTTAACGCCGCCGCCCCGCTCCTTTAATCGGCCGCCAGCGCCGAAAGCGGAACCGGCCTTGTCCCATGGCCTTCCCCGCACAGGTCCAAAAGGTGCGCGCAGTCGTTGAACAACATTAATATGCCCTTCTCCCATTCGGGAAAGTCCACGATGTTCAGCGAGGCATTGTCCAGCTTGAGCCGCCAGTACTGGTTCAGGTCCATGCCCAGCACACTGCCGACGATGCTGCGGATGGCGCCGCCGTGGGATACCACCAGAACATTGCCCTCCCGGTGGGAGCCGACGATGGTTTTTAAGGCCGCCATGGCCCGCGTGACCATTTCGGCCAGGGTCTCTCCGCCTGGAATACGGGTCGTCAGGGGGCTCTTCCACCACTGCTTTACCTCTTCGCGATAGGACTTTTTGATATCCGCCGCAGTGAGGCCTTCCCAGACGCCGAAATTCAGCTCCCGCAGCGACGGTATTTTCTGCACCGCCAGGGTGTGCCGGGCCGCAACAATCTTGGCGGTCTCATAAGCCCGGACAAGGTCGCTGGCATAGCAGGCCGTGAATTTTTCGCCGGCCAGCCGGCGTGAGAGCAGTTCGGCCTGCCGCCGTCCCTGGTCGGAAAGCGGAATATCGGTTTGCCCTTGAAATTTCATCAGCGAGTTCCAGGACGTTTCCCCGTGCCGGATCAGGTATACCTTGCAGCTCATGCTATTTCCTCCAAAATCTCTTGTAACACCGTGAGAAGTTTTTCGTTTTCCGGCCGCGTCTTGACAGCCAGGCGCAAATAACGGCCGGCCAGGCCGGTAAAGCCGGCGCAGTCACGGACCAGGACGCCCCTCCGGCCGAGCCGGTCGGTCAGTTGACCGGAGCCGGCGCCGGTCTCGCTTACCTTGACGAGCAGAAAATTGGCCGCCCCGGGCAGGGGCTGAACCCCCTTTAAAGAAGCCAGCCGGTCGAAGAGAAAGCGCTTTTCTTCAAGCACCAGCCTCCGGGTCGCCTCCATGTAATCCACGTCCCGCAGCCCGGCGACACCCGCCGCCTGGGCCAGGGCATTCACGTTCCAGGGGTCTTTGGCCAAGGCCAGCCGGGCAGCCAGACCCGGCGGCGCCAGCATGGCGCCCAGGCGCAGGCCGGGGATGCCGAAAAACTTCGTCAGGGAGTAAAGGACCACCAGGTTCGGCCGCACCCCGGCTGCGGAAACCATGGAATACCGCTCCCGTTCCGGCACGAAATCCATGAAGGCCTCGTCGACCACCACCGTCACCCCGCACTGCTCCGCCCGGTCGAGGATTTCTGTGATCAGGCCGGTTTCCACCACCCGCCCGGTGGGGTTGTTGGGGTTGCAGATAAAAAGGATATCGGCGCCCGGCAGCATTTTATTTATTTTCTCTACGGGCAGGCAAAAACCCTCTTCTTCCGGCATCGGCGCCTTCTCGACCACCCCGCCGCAGCTTGCAACGGCCATGGCGTACTCGCAGAAGGTGGGGGTGGGAATGATCGCCCGGCGGCAGCCCAGCACCCGGACCAGCAGGTAAATCAGCTCGGCGGCGCCGTTGCCCATCAGGATCCGCTCCTCCCGGGCGCCCAGATAGGCGGCCAGGGCCGCGCGCAGTTCGGTGCAGTCCGGGTCGGGGTAGTGGCGGACCTGATCCAGCGCTCCCACCACGGCCCGGATGGCGCGGGGCGACGGCCCGAGCGGGTTGATGTTGGCGCTGAAGTCGATCAGGCGGGCGGCCGGGATACCGTACCGGGCGGCGGCGCGGGTAAGGTTTCCCCCGTGGATGCGCTGCAGTTCAGGCAAAACAAAAAACTCCTTCCGGATTAGAATATGCGCCAATTCCAGATTTGGCCTGGCGGAACCCATGTCAAAAGCAGATAGGCCGCGAAAAGAAGGAAAACTTCCATCAACTCGTTGATCAATCCGTATATGTCGCCGGTGAGACCGCCCAGCGTGCGGGTCACCCGAAAGCCGGCGAAAAACGTCAGGGCGCCGCCGGCCGCAAGCAAACACAAGCCCGCCGCTCCCAGCGCGGCGCCGGAAGCGGCGGCGGCAGTCAGGGTGGCAATCGCAACCTCCCGTTTTCCCGTATAGGCGCCGTGCAGCTTGCCCATCCCCTCCGCGCGGGCATAGGGAAAATGGGCGGCGGCCAGGGTTATGCCCCAGCGGCTGAGGGCGGGCGTCACCACCAGCAGCAGCGGCAGGGACTCCCGGGGCAGGACCAAAAAGAGATTGTATTTTAAAAGCAAAAGGCAAACCAGGCCCAGCACCCCGAAGGCGCCCACCCGGCTGTCGCGCATGATTTCCAGCTTTCTTTCCCGGGAGCGGCCGCTGAAAAGGCCGTCCACGCCGTCTATAAAGCCGTCCAGGTGAATGCCGCCGGTCAAAATGACCATCCCGACGACGAGAAGGGCCGCCAGCAGCGGGGCGGGCAAAAAGGGGGCGGCCAGCAGCCAGAACGCCGCCAGGATCCCCCCCAGGACCAGGCCGGCCAGCGGGAAAAAGGCGGTCGAACGCCCGAAGGACTCTTCGTCGAAGGGCACCGCGGGCAAGGGCAGTCTGGTCAGGTGAGCCAGGGCAGATATAAAGCTTTGCATCGGCAGCAGCCCTTTCAATAAAATAATAAAAACTCTCACCCCCACCCTAACCCTCCCCCTTGAAGGGGGAGGGAAGAGTAAGGCGGATCATTTGTTGAAATGATAATTACGAAACAGTGTACTAGTGTGTACCCCTTCAGGCCCCTCTGCGGTAGCGCCGGCACGCTTCGACCAGGTTCGCCGCGGCCTCCGGGCAGCCGGCAAAATGTAGGTGCAGGTAAGAGGCGAGGATGTTCTCCCGCACCAGGCCATCCTCCCGCCCTGACTCCCCGCCGGTCTTTGTAAGGCGATAGGCCGGCATGCACTGGCCCGCCTCCTGCCAGGTGGAATAATGAAACTCGTGGCCGTGCAGGAGCTTGCCGCGGGAGGCCAGGATACTGTCATGCAGCACTTCGCCACGGACGTAACCGAGGGCAGCCCGCTTCTTTTCCATCCGGCAGCAGCCCGGCAGCACCCCGGCCGCCGGGTATTCCCGCCCGGTAAAATCGGCGATGGCCCCGGTCAGGTACATCAGGCCGCCGCACTCGGCGTAAACAGGCAGGCCGGAGGCAGCCGCACGGCGAAGGTCCTCCCGAAACCCCTCATTCTGAGCCAGGCTTTCCAGAAACATCTCGGGAAACCCCCCGCCGATGTAAAGGCCGTCCAGTTTCTGCGGGAGGCAGGCGTCGGCCAGCGGGCTCACAAAGACCGGCTCGGCCCCCAGCGCGGCCAGGAGGTCCAGCCCGTCCCGGTAGTAAAAGTTAAACGCCCGGTCGTAGCAGACGCCCAGCCGGACCGTGGAGCCAGACGGTTGGACGGGCATGAGCGGATTCTTCACCTCCGTGAAAGCCGGGGCACTCGCGGCCAGCCCGGCGACGGCTTCCACGTCGATCCCCTGCTGCACCGTCTGCGCCAGGGCCGCGATGTGTCTTTCCAGGCCGCTCTTTTCAAAGGCCGGCAGGAGTCCCAGGTGCCTTTCCGGCAGGGTCAGGCCGGCCTCCCGCGGCACGAAGCCGACAACGGGGACGCGGCACGTGTCCTCGATAGCTTCTTTAATCAGGTTAAAATGACGCCGGCTGCCGACCCGGTTTAAAATCACACCGGCCAGGTTCAGCTCCGGCTCCATCTGCCTGTAGCCGAGCACCAGGGCCGCCGCGCTGCGGGACATGGAGCGCACGTCCACCACCAGCAAAACAGGTGACTGGAGGAGCCTGGCGATGTGGGCCGTGCTGCCGTAGCTGGTCGAGCCGAGCCCGTCATACAGCCCCATCACCCCCTCGACAACCGAGAGGCCGGCCTCCCGCGCCGAGCGGGCAAACATTTCCCGCACCGTTTCCTCCCCCATCATCCAGGCGTCCAGGTTTCTGGAAACCCGGCCGGTAGCCGCGCCGTGGTAATTGGGGTCAATATAGTCGGGCCCGACTTTGAAGGGCTGCACGCGGTGGCCTTTCCCGGCCAGGGCCGCCATGATCGCCGTGGCGATGGTGGTCTTCCCGACGCCGCTGTGAGTGCCGGCGATTACAACTCTGGGTAATGAAAGCATGGTTTTCCTTTCCGCCTGGCCGGCAGGCTTAAAAAGTTGCGATGGCCGCCCCGCACAGCGTTCCCGTAAGGGCAGCCAAAGCCGACGCCGTATACATAATCCGGACCGCCCCCTTGACGTGGGATGACGCCAGAGGCGCCACAGGCTCGCCCATGTAGGCCCGGAATGACTCCCGGCCCTGGTAGTGGTTCAGCCCCCCCAGGCGCACCCCCAGCGCGCCGGCCACCGCCGCCTCGGGGATGCCGCTGTTCGGGCTGGGGTGGCCGGCCGCGTCCCGGCGGATGGCCGCCAGTGCCCCGGCAGGGCGCAAGCGCAAGATAGCCGCCGCCACCACTAAAAAAAGGCCGGTCAGGCGGGCGGGAAGGTAATTGGCCAGGTCGTCCAGACGCGCCGACGGCATGCCGAAGTGCCGGTAGCGGTCGTTCTTGTAGCCGACCATGGAGTCCAGGGTGTTCACGGCCCGGTAGGCCAGGGCCAGCGGGGCGCCGCCAAGAAAGGCGTAAAAAAGCGGGGCGACGACGCCGTCCACGGTATTTTCGGCCACCGTCTCCACAGTGGCGCGGGTCACCTCCGCCTCGTCCATTTGATCAGTGTCGCGGCCGACGATCCAGCCCACCTTGCGCCTGGCTTCGGCCAGCTCCCCCCGGGCAAGCAGGGCGTAGATTTCGTTGCCCGCCCCCGCCAGCCCCCGGGCGGACAGGGTGGTGGAAATGAGCCAAACCTCCGCCGCTATCCCCAGCCAGGAGCTGACCTGGTAGAGGGCTTTCAACAGCCCCGCCGCCAGCAGATAGGTCCCACCGACGAGTAAAAACCACATCACGGCCCCGGCCAGCGCCAGCGCGGCCGGACTTTTGGCTATCCGGCGGAACAGCGCCTCCATTTTTTCAATGGCCTTGCCCATGAGCGCCACCGGGTGCGGGATCCAGCGGGGGTCCCCCACCGCCAGGTCCACCAGGTAGGCGGCCAAAACGTAAAGGTACAGTTTGAATCACCCGATCCTGTCAATTTTCGTCAGCAAATCCAATGCCTTCACAACGCGCCGGCTGCCCGGAGCTGTCTAAATGTTCTTCGGCCCGCTCAGACCCAGGACGGCGTAAATCCGGTCCATGTCCAGGCTGGCCCGCACAACGGCCGCCAGCTTGTCGTAGTCCCGCTGGCGCTGTTCATAGGTTGATATGGCAGCGTCATCTGCGGGCAGGCCCAGGCCCTTTTTCAGTCTCAGGGCGTTGATCACGTGGCGCCGGAAGGCGTCGTTGTCGAAAACGCCGTGGATATAGGTTCCCACCACCAGCCCGTCGCCGCTGACCGCCCCGTCCGGCAAGGATACTTTTTCGCCCGAGCGGACGGTAATGGTGAAGGCGGGAGACGAACCGGTCAAAATTTCGGTTCTGCCCATGTGGATCTCATAGCCGCTGATCCTGGCGCCGGAAACCCCGTCGAGGAAGAAGCCGCTTCCGGTCACCGCCGCCTCGACCTGGGTGGTAATCTTGTCCGGGTCGAAGGTGGTGACCGTATCCAACAGGCCGAGGCCGGCCAGGCTGGGGATGGCCGACTCGGTGTGGAGCGGGTCGTGCAGCTCCCGGCCCAGCATTTGAAAGCCCCCGCACAGGCCGATGACCGGCGTTCCCGCCCCGGCCTGCTCAACCATCTGCGCGGCCAGCCCGGACTGGCGCAGGTAGGCCAGGTCTTCGATCGTATTTTTGCTGCCGGGCAGGACGATCAGGTCGGGGCGGCCCAGTCCGGCGCCCCGGCCGACGTAGCGGAGCCGCACGTCGGGCTCGTCCTCCAGGGGGTCGAAATCGGTGAAATTGGAGATGTGGGGCAGGTGGACCACCGCCACGTCCACCCAGTCGCCGGCAACCACCTGGAGAGCCCGGCTCCGGTCTTCCGAAACCGTGTCCTCCTCCTGCACCCGGAACCCCTGAAAGTAGGGCACCACGCCGAAAACCGGCTTGCCCGTCTTTTTTTCCAGGAAGTCGACGGCCGGCTGAAAAAGGCTCAAATCCCCCCGGAACTTGTTGATGATGGTTCCGGCCACCCTTTCCCGGTCACCGGGGGCCAGCAGCTCCAGGGTGCCGACGACCGCCGCCAGCGCCCCGCCCTTGTCGATGTCCGCCGCCAGCAAAACAGGGGCGCCGGCCAGCCGGGCGATGCGCATGTTGACGATTTCGTGCTCCTGCAGGTTTACCTCGGCCGGGCTGCCGGCCCCTTCGATCACGATCAGGTCGTAGCGGGAGCGCAGCCGGTCCAGCGCCCCGCTGATGATGTCGATGGCCTTGGGCGCGTAGTCGGTGTGGTAGTGGTGAGCCGAAAGGTTGCCGATGGGGCGGCCCAGGACCACCACCTGGGAAGAAGCGTTTCCGGTCGGCTTCAATAAAATAGGGTTCATGTCCACATCGGGCTCGATCCCGGCTGCTTCGGCCTGGACCACCTGGGCCCGGCCCATCTCGCCGCCTTCCCGCGTGACAAAGGAATTCAGAGCCATGTTCTGTGACTTGAAGGGGGCCACGCGGTATCCGTCCTGGTAAAAAATGCGGCAAAGGGCGGCCACCAGCACGCTTTTCCCCACGTGGGACGCCGTGCCCTGCACCATGATGGTCCTAGCGCTCATGAAATGATTCCTCCTGTCTGATGGCACGCCAGCGCTTTTAACTCTATTGTAAGCCCCGCCACGCAGAGGTAGACATTCCCGGCGGCGGACGCCAGCAGCTGGTTCACCCTCCCGGCAACATCGCGAAAGGCCCTGCCGAGCGGGTACTCCGGCACCAGCCCCCACCCCACCTCGTTGGTAACGGCAATCAGCCGGCAGCCGCTCTCTTCCAACGCGGCCAGGAGGCGCCTGACTTCCGCCAGGATGGCCTCCTCTTTTCGGCCGTCCGGACCGGACGGCGCGGGAAAGTTTTCGTCCAGCAGCATGTTGGTAACCCAGGCGCCGACGCAATCAAGCAAAAACACCCGGCCCGGCGCAGCGGCCCGGATCAGGCCGGCCACGCGCAGCGGCTCCTCTACCGTTGACCAGGCAAGCGGGCGTATTTCCCGGTGGCGCCGCACCCGTTCGGCCATTTCTTCGTCCAGCGCCGGCGCGGTGGCGATATAGGTGACCTTTTCACCCGCCCGTCCGGCCAGCCGCTCGGCAAAATCGCTCTTGCCGCTGCGGGAACCGCCCAAAACCAGATCAAATCGCATATCCTCACCATTTCCGTTCAATATAAAATCCGGCCGGGCCGGTGTTAAAAATAAAAATCCCGGTTCCTTGAACCGGGTGAAACAACCGGGCAGATCGTCCCAGCCATCCTTTGCCGCGAAGGAACCTGGCGATAACAACTCCAACAGGCAGGTTTCCTGGCTGCCGGCTCATCGCCAACTCCCTGCGCCTTCCCGGGCATTTCCGGCGGCATAAGCAGGTGGCTAACCGGTTACAGTGGCGGGACCGCTCAGGCCTTGCACCTGATTCCCTATTATCCCCGGACGGCGGGGCACCTGTGGACATTTCGTTCATTGATCATTTCTCTATAAAAAAACAAATTCCTCCCGAAGCGCCGTTAAAAGTTCCTGCGCATCTTCACAACACCCGGCCGGCAGCCACCGCGAGCATCCTGGTGGATTTGACTCCACCGGCGGCGTGAAGCCTCTGAGCTGCAAACAGCCGCGGCAATCGCCTACCGGATCAGCTCTTTCACCTTTTTAACCAATTCCTCGATCAGGTGCGGCAACGGCTCCGTCTTGATGCCGACGATGTCGATGCCGGCCCTGGCAAGAGGCAGCAGCACCTTGCGGGCGGGGCTCATGGCGATGGCCCCGGCCATTTTCGGAGTCAGCTCGCCCAGCATGGCGTGGGGGAACAAAATGCTGATCGGGCCGACAATCACATCCACGCGCCCGGCGTTGCAGAGCACGGCGTTTTCCCCGGTCGCCCCTTCGTTGGCGCCCGCCCGCAGCATCTGGGACGTGGCCAGCGCGTTGGTCCCCAGAGCCAGAAACTCGCAGCTTTCCGGCAGTTCCCGGCGGAGCTTTTCGGTAATATGCTTCCCGATCCCGCCGCCCTGGCCGTCGATAATCGCTATTCTCATTGTAATCACCTGTTCACGCTTGTCCTGAAAGCATTATAACATATTTGAGCAGAAAAAAAAGGTCCGGGGACCTCCATTGTCGAATCAGAGTAATAATATGTAATTATTTCTTATTATTAACATTTGATGCCGTTTTGTGGATAAACCTGTGGATAATTTTTTAATTTGAAGAATTATGCTGATGAAGCGTCTGCAATTTCATCTGCAATTCAACAATCTGCTGGTTTTTGTTGATCAACTTGCGGGCATAGCAGCAATTGTCTTTTTTCAGCTTCTTTTTTTCTTTTTCCAGGCGGTAGATGGCGCCGGCTCTCTCCCTTTCGATTTTTTCGATCAGGTTCATGAGCACCCGGCGGCTCAGTCGGAGCTGGTCCACCTTTTCCTCCAAATCATGGATCCTGCTCTGCAGGAAATCTACCTCGGGTTCCTTCGTCAGCACGGGCCAATCACCTCGGATGGTTTTTATCGGGCAAGCTCCAATCGCAGCTTTAACCGCTAAAAACATATGCCGGGCCGGCAGGGAATAGACCGCAAAACAGGTAAGGACGGTCATGAGCCCTTACTGAAAAACAAAGTTTTCCGTTACCCGCCGCACCGCTTCGCGCAGCGTCTCCTCATCCTTGACCAGGGCGATGCGCACGTATCCCTCCCCCTGCCGTCCGAAGGCGACGCCGGGGATGACGATCACGCCGGCTTTTTCCAGGAGATCAGCCGCAAAAGCGGCAGCGGAGGCATAGCCGGGGGGGAGGGGCGCCCACACGAACATGGACGCCTGGGGCTTGGGCATCGGCCACCCCGCCGCACCCAGCCCGTCCACCAGAATGTCGCGGCGCCGCTGGTAGGTGCGCGCGGTCTCGGCAACACTTTCCTGGGAACCGGTGAGGGCGGCGATGCCTGCCTCCTGCACGGCGTAAAAGACACCGTAATCGATGTTGGACTTAATCTGGGCCAGATCAGCCAGAACATCGGCGTTGCCGGCGGCGAAACCGATGCGGCAGCCGGCCATGTTGTAGGTCTTGGAGAGGGAATAAAATTCGATCCCCACTTCCTTCGCCCCCGGCGCCGAGAGAAAGCTGACCGGCCGGTAGCCGTCATAAGCCAGCTCGGCGTAAGCCACGTCATGGCAGACCAGGATGTCGTGACGGCGGGCAAATTCCACCACCCGGCCGAAAAACGCCCGGTCCGCCGTCGCGGCCACCGGGTTGTTGGGGTAATTGATCCAGAGAAGCTTTGCTTTTTTGGCCACATCGTCCGGAATTGCCCCAAGATCGGGAAGAAACCGATTTTCGGCCAGAAGCGGCAGCGGGTGAACCTCCCCGCCGGCCAGCAGGATGCTGAAACTGTAAATCGGATAGCCCGGATCCGGGACCAGGGCCAGGTCGCCGGGATCGATATAAGCCAGCGCCAGGTGGGCCAGCCCGTCCTGGGAACCCATCAGTACCAGGACTTCCCGGGCCGGGTCCAGGTCGACCGCAAAGCGCCCGCCGTACCATTCCGCCACCGCCTGGTACAGCCGGGCCTGGCCGGCCAGGGGATAAGTGTAGTTTCGCGGCTCCAGCACCGCGCGGCTCATGGCCTCCATAATGTGTGGGGCGGGCGGCAGGTCGGGGCTGCCGACGCCCAGGTTGATCACCGGGATGCCCCGTGCTTCGACTTTCTTTTTCCGCGCTTCCATCTCGCTGAAGATGCCTGGAGAGATGCTGTTCATCCGCCTTGCCCTCTGCATGATCCTCTTTCCCCCCTGTTATCGTCTTACGCCGGAGCCGCCCGGCGTCTTTTCATCTCTTTTAAAACGGAATAGGGCACCGTGGCCGCTCCCAGATGACAGCCGGGCTTGCGTTCACAGCCGTGGTAATCGGAGCCGCCGGTGACGATCAGGTTCTCTCTTCTGGCCAGTCTTTCGTAGTAATTGGCCTGCTCGCGGGTGTGGGCCGGGTGGTGGGCTTCCAGCCCCGCCAGCCCGCCCGCGATCAGCCCGGCAGCCAGACTGCCGGCATCGTCCAGGCCGGGATGAGCCAGCACCGGCAAACCGCCGGCGCTGCGAATCATCCGGATGGCCTCGAGAGGCTCCAGCTTGCAGCGGGGCACATATGCCGGGCAGCCATTCCCGATCAGCTTTTCAAAGGCTTCCGCGGCGGATTCAACCGCTCCGGTTTCCACCAGCGCGGCGGCAAGGTGGGGGCGGCCGATCGCCCCCCCGCCGGAAATGGCCAGCACCCGCTCCATTTCCAGGGGATAGCCCATCCGCCGCAGCAGTTCCACCATCCGGTCCATCCGGCCGAGGCGCTTCCGGCGCAGGGTCTCAAGCTGGCCGAGAAAGGCGCTGTCATCCAGTTCTACCAGGTAGCCGAGGATGTGCACTTCCATCCCGTTGTGAAAGGCGCCGAGTTCCACCCCGGCGACCACTTCCAGGCCGCATTTCCTGCCAGTGGCCATCGCCCGGCCGCAGCCTCCCACCGTGTCGTGGTCGGTCAGAGCGACGGCCTCCAGACCTGCGGCCCGGGCCATTTCCACCACCCGCTCCGGGCTGTCCGCGCCGTCGGATGCTGTTGTATGAATGTGTAGATCTACCGGCATCGTCATCACCCTGTTCCTGATCTATCTGTCATTTTCGACGGAATCTACTGCAAAACCTGCCTGAGCACCCGTAAAAAATTGCCCCCCAGGATCTTTCTGACCGGCTCCTCGCCGTAGCCTCTTTCCATCAGCCCCCGGGTAATCTCCGGGTAAAAAGCGCAGTCCGTCAGACCCCGGGGGAGGTGGTCGGTTCCGTCAAAGTCCGACCCCAGCCCGACGGCGTCAACACCGCCCACTTTGACGGCGTGCTCAATGTGGTTTAAGACATGACCCAGGGAAGCTTCCCGACCGCCAAGAAATTCCGGCACAAAGGTGATGCCGAGCACACCCCCTTTTTTGCTCAGGGCCCGGATCTGGCCGTCGCTCAGGTTGCGCGGATGATCGCAAAGCGCGCGGCAATTGGAATGAGAAGCGATCACCGGCTGCCCGGAAACCTCCAGCACATCCCAGAAACCCGGCTCGGAGAGGTGAGAGACGTCAACCAGCATGCCCAGGTCATTCATCTCCCGCACCACGGACTTGCCGAAACCGGTCAGCCCTCCCCCGCCCCCGGATTCTCCCACCCCGTCGGCCAGCTCGTTGCGCCCGTTCCAGGTCAGGGTCAGGCCGCGCACACCCAGGCGGTACAGGGCGCGCAAAACTGAAAGCGCCCCGGCCAGGGCCTCGCCCCCCTCAACCGTCAGGAGAGCGGCGATCTTTCCCGCGGCGGCCGCCCTTTCAATATCACCGGCCGTTTCCACGTGCAGCAGCAGCGCATCGTTCCGTTTCAACTCCCGGTGGTAAAGGTCGATCAGTTCCAGCGCCCGCAGCGCCGGCGCCCATTTGAACCCGGGAGCGATAAAAGCGGCAAAAAACTGCACCCGCACGCCTCCCTGCTTCAGCCTGGGCAGGTCCAGATGCCCCCTTGCGCTGCGCGCACCGAGTTCCCGCTCCTGGCCGCCCAGAACCGTCAGGGTATCGCAGTGGGCATCCAGCACCAGCGCGGAAAAATGAAGAGCCAGGTGATCATCGTCCGGTTGATTGTCCGGCATAACATTCTCCCCCTTTAACTCACCCGCCGTGAAGTCCCCTGCCTGAGCCTTCCCAACCTCTCGCAGCGAGGGCGAAGAAGGTAGGGGATGAAAGGCGGACATGGTTTCAATTTTGCCGTTTAAGGTTGAATTATACCAAAAACTTTTCCCGATGAATAGAAAAACCTGTTTACTCGTATTCGAATAAACAGGTCTGCTCAACAAAATTTTTACAGGTCAGCTTATCGGGGTTCTACAATCAGCTTAATGGCGGTCCTTTCTTCTCCGTCGATGATGATATCCGTAAAGGCAGGAATGCAGATCAAATCGACTCCGCTGGGCGCTACAAATCCCCTTGCGATCGCCACTGCCTTTACTGCCTGGTTTAGTGCGCCTGCTCCAATGGCTTGCAATTCGGCACTGCCCCGTTCTCTCAAAACACCAGCCAGGGCGCCGGCTACAGAGTTTGGACTGGACTTTGCTGAAACTTTTAAGACATCCATCAATAAAGAACCCCCTTCGCTAGTTAATGTAATAGATCTGTTTCTACAACTCCCTGTAAAAAAAGTATATTCGCCCCAGGATGGAAAATTCCTTCATAAAAATCGAAAAGGCCCGGAAATCCGGACCAGAGCCTGACGTCTATTCAAAATTCTGGATGCGACGGATGTCCTTTGCTTCGCCGGTCTCCCCGTCGATGTCGATCACCGCGCCGTTGAACTGGAAAAGCCCGGCCGCCACCTCAAACTTTACGGGAAGCTGGGAAATAAATTTATTGATTACCAGTTCCTTCTTGACCCCGATTACGGAGTCCCGCGGGCCGGTCATGCCCAGGTCGGTAATGTAGGCAGTTCCACCCGGCAGAATTTGTTCGTCGGCCGTCTGCACGTGGGTATGAGTGCCGCACACAGCCGATACCCGGCCGGCCAGGTGCCAGCCCATGGCGATTTTTTCCGATGTCGCCTCGGCGTGAAAATCCACCACAATGACCCGCGCCTCTTCCTTGAGCCGCAAGAGGATCTCATCGACCTTGCGGAAGGGGCAGTCCAGGGGCGGGAGGAAAATCCGTCCGGACAGGTTGATCACCGCTACTTTCGTCTTCCGGCTGGTCTCAAATATATTCACTCCGGCGCCGGGCGCACCGGGAGGATAATTCGCGGGACGAACGATCCGCGTCTCTTTGTTGATGTAGTCGTAGGAATCTTTCTTGCTCCAAACGTGATTTCCCATGGTGATCACGTCCACCCCGGCATTGAAAAGCTCTTGCGCCACTTCCCTGGTGATGCCGTTGCCCCCGGCGGCGTTTTCCCCGTTGGCGATGGTCAGATCCAGGTTAAACTCGCGCTTCAGTTCCCCCAGGTTCGCCTTAACCGCGCGGCGTCCTGGGCGTCCCACCACGTCTCCAATCACTAATAGGCGCAAAACCTTCCCTCCTGTCACTTGTTGAACACCAGCACCCGGCCTTCCTCCCGAAAGGCGACCAAATACTTGTCCTGACTGGAAAACTTGACGCTTTCCAGCATGTGTTCGATGAACTCTTCCTGCGCGATCAGATCTTCTTCCAGCATCTGTTCACTAATCTCGATGACCGGATTGGTGTTCAGGTATTGGTGAAACATCTCTACGATCAGTGTAATCTCTTCCTGGGCCAGTGTATCCACATCACGCTGCACTTCGATCAGGGTCAGGTCGTCGCAAACCTGGTGGGACAAGGACACGTGCCGGGTTTCTTTCCCTTCCAGGTAATTGTAGACGTCGATGCTGTCAAAGAGTTTTGTCTTTAAATTGTCAAGTTCCGCTTCATTCAATACCTGTGAATACATAAACGTAAATTTTAACAAATGGTTTTCCGGATCAAAATTGATGGTCGCCACTTCCGGGTAGCGGACCAGGATGGAGATCAGGAGCCCGACTGTGTCGGTCTTCTTTTCTTGCTTTGCCTTATAGGGGAGCGCCAATACCTTCACCTTCCTTAACAAACACCTGCCGACGGCAGTCCACATTTGTTTTTTTATGTGATTAGAACATCACGGAGTAAACTAAATTAAAATTCTGCTTTAAGAGCAGGATTCCTGCTTTTTTCGCCAGGGTCAGGTTAAAAAATTCTTCCAGCCGCCCCATAAACGATAAGGAGCGTACGCAGGTTTTATCGATGACGTTATCCTGCCCCCCTGAATTGTAGGCACAACCAAAAGATACGGCGCCTGACAAGCCTCCAGTGATTTCTCCGGTGGAGGGGCCAAAATAAAAACGGCCCGTTCGAGACAGGCCGCTTTATCTGATTTTTTCAGAACACCACTTCTAGGGGGGTCCTCTTTTCACTTCAGATGGGGTAGAATCCCCATCTGAAACCCCGATGTTCAGTTTTAGCTGAAGGAGTTCACTTCCTTTTACTTGGCGTAATCGACTACCCTGGTTTCCCGTATAATAACCACCTTGATCTGACCCGGGTAGTCCAGTTCGCCCTCGATGCGCTTGGTGATATCGCGAACCATACGAATGGCGCCCAAATCGTCCACCTTGTCCGGCTTGACCATAACTCGTATTTCGCGCCCGGCCTGGATGGCAAAGGATTTATCCACTCCTTCAAATGAGGTGGCAATCTCTTCCAGTCTAGTGAGGCGCTTGATGTATGACTCCAGGGTCTCCCGGCGCGCGCCGGGCCGGGCCGCCGACACCGCGTCCGCCGCCTGGACCAGCACCGCGATAATGGTTTTCGGCTCCTCGTCACCGTGGTGCGCCGCGATGGCATGGACCACCTCATGGCCTTCCCGGTACTTCCTGGCCAGGTCTACCCCGATGGTTACGTGTGGCCCTTCCACTTCGTGGTCGACCGCCTTGCCGATGTCGTGCAGGAGACCGGCCCGCTTTGCCATTTTGATGTCCACCCCCAACTCGGCCGCCATCAGCCCGGCCAGGTGCGACACTTCGATGGAGTGCTTCAGGACGTTTTGCCCGTAACTGGTACGGTATTTAAGGCGACCGAGCAGGGTCACCAGCTCCGGGTGCAGGCCGTGCACACCGGTCTCAAAGGTGGACTGCTCGCCGGCTTCCCGGATTTGATTGCTGATTTCCTTCTGGGCTTTCTCCACCATCTCCTCGATCCGCGCCGGGTGGATGCGCCCGTCCACAATCAGTTTTTCCAGGGCGATCCGGGCCGTCTCCCGGCGAATGGGGTCGAAACCGGACAAAATGACCGCTTCTGGCGTGTCGTCAATGATCAGGTCGATGCCCGTCAGGGTCTCGAAAGCACGGATATTCCGGCCCTCCCGGCCGATAATCCGCCCTTTCATCTCATCATTGGGGAGCGGAATGACCGCAACCGTGGCTTCGGCGACATGATCGGCGGCACACCGCTGAATCGCCATGGAAATGATTTCGCGGGCCCGCTTTTCTCCTTCTTCCCTGGCCTTGTGCTCAATGTCCTTGATGATCATGGCCGCTTCATGCTGGATTTCTTTTTCGATGTCTGCAAGCAGAACCTGCTTGGCTTCCTCGGAGGTCATCCCGGAAATGCGCTCCAACTCACTGACCTGGCGGCTCAAAACCTCGGCCAGCTCAACCCTGCCGGCATCGATCTCCCCCTCTTTCCGGGCCAGGGTTTCTTCCTTTCTTTCAATGGCTTCGGCCTTGCGGTCCATGGTTTCTTCCTTTTGCACGAGACGCCGCTCCAGCCTCTGCAGCTCATTGCGGCGGTCCTTGTTTTCCCGTTCCACCTCGTTGCGAAATCTTATGACTTCTTCCTTGGCCTCCAGGATCGCCTCCCGCTTCTTGGCCTCCGCTTCTTTTACAGCATCTTCCTGGATTTTCTGGGCCAGAGACTCAGCCGATTTGATTTTCGCCTCGGCCAAGGACTTCCGAACAAAATATCCAACGGCAAATGCCGCTAGCGCAGCTAAAATGATGATCAAATACACGTTTAAGCTATTCACCGGACCAATCACCCCTTGTCTTCTGCTTCTTGAACGTTCTCATTAACATCATTAACACAAAAAAACCGAGAAAACTCGGCAGAAAACGATTAGACACTACCTTTATATTTGTCCAGACTACCGAATATTGAAAAACCTTAAAAAGCCGTTCCAGTACCGGAAAAGCCATCGGTCAGCCGGCTACAGGCTATAAAATATAGGATTTTATCTATGCATAAAACCCTTACAGTAGCATCTAATTCTATTTTCTCCCAAAGAATATTGTACAGGTTTTTTTAGAGGCTGTCAAGGGGTGGGTGGGGTCAGGCTCAGGACCACGTCAAAGTCACATTATATGATTAGACACCAATTAGTTCCAATGCACGCTCAGCATTCCAGCTAAGTTTTCGTAAGGCTGAAGCAATACATTTTATGGTTATTATTGGTTTATGCACTCTCCAGAAAAATATTTTTCTGGAGAGAAGGACTTTTTGAAAAAGTCAACCCTGACCTTGTATCCCACCAGAAAACAAGTCAAAAAGTCAAGCCTGACCCCATCCCCCGGCTACTTTTTAGCGCCCGTCTTTTTGCCTTCCGGTTCCTGCTTGATCAAGAGGTCTTTCTTTGCACCGCAGCTCTTGCATTTACCCGGCTTGCAGCGCCCTTCCAGCTTAGTCCCGCATTCAGCGCAGATCCAAACCGCCATCCTCTTTCCCTCCTTTCGCTGTCCGCCTGATTTCCTGGATGGCCCGGCTCACATCGGACTGCCCGAAAATGGCCGATCCAGCCACCAGCACGGTGGCGCCGGCCTCAATCACGGCCGCTGCCGTGTCCCGGTTGATCCCGCCGTCAACCTGTAATTCCGCGCGGTATCCCCCCTGATCCAGCATCCGCCGCACCGCCCGAATCTTCGGGAGAACCCCGGGAATGAAGGATTGCCCGCCAAAGCCGGGGTTTACCGTCATCAAAAGAATTAAGTCCAGCTCCGATAGAACGTATTCCAGCGCCTCCGGCGGGGTGGCCGGGTTTAAGGCTGCGCCGGCAAGGGCGCCGTTTTCCTTGATCAGCCTGAGAGAGCGGTGCAGGTGGGGGCAGGTCTCGGTGTGCACCGTCACCAGGTCCGCGCCGGCCCGGATAAAGTCCCCGATATAGCGGTCGGGGTTTTCGATCATCAGGTGTGCGTCAAACAAAAGGCGGCTCTTCGGCCGCAGCGCCTTCAACACCAGCGGTCCGATGGAAATGTTGGGCACAAAATGCCCGTCCATCACGTCAATATGCAGGTATTCCGCGCCGGCCTCCTCCACCTGAAGCACGTCGTCGAGCAGTGAAGCAAAGTTTGCCGATAAAATGGAAGGGGCCAGCTTAATCAATGATAACGCCTCCTTTTTTCCAGCAACTCCTCTAAAAACTCAATATACTGGCGGTAGCGGAAGCCATCTATTTCCCCTTTTTCCACCGCTTCCTTCACCACGCAGTCCGGCTCCTTGTGGTGCATGCATCCGTTGAAGCGGCAGCCCCCTTCAAGGGCGATGATTTCCTGAAACAGCGCCGGGAGATCCCCGGGCTTCAAGTCTGGCAGATCCAGGCTGGAGAAGCCCGGCGTGTCCGCAACCAGACCGCCGCCGGGCAAGGGAAGCAGTTCCACGTGGCGGGTAGTGTGTTTTCCCTGCCGGAGCTTCACGCTGATCCCCCCGGTTTTGAGAGAAAGGCCGGGCGAGATGGCGTTCAGCAGGGTGGACTTGCCCACTCCGGAGGGACCGGCGACGACTGAAATCCGCTCCTGTAAAGACGCTCTCAGATCGTCCAGCCCCGCCCCCGTCACCGCGCTGGTCAAAAACACGCGGTAGCCCGCCGAGCGGTAGCGGCCGGCCAGTTCAACCTCTTCGCCCCGGCCCAGGTCAATTTTGTTAAAACAAATCAAGGACTCGATCCCCTTGGCGCCGATGATCAGCAGGAAGCGTTCCAAAAGGCCCGGGTTCGGGTCCGGCTCCTTCAAGGCGAAGATAATCACGGCCTGGTCGACATTGGCCACCGCGGGTCGCACAAGTTCGGAACGGCGCGGCAGCACTTTTTCGACTGTACCGGTCCCCTTGTTTCCCGGGCGCACAAGCACCCGGTCGCCGACCAAAACGTTTTGCCCGATGTGGCGAAAAAGCCCGCGGGAGCGGCATGACCACACTTCCTGACCGTCATAGACGTAGTAAAAACCGCTGTAAGCCTTGATCACTGTGCCTTCTACCACCAAAACCCTCCTGTAAAATGGAATGAAAATCGCTTTGTGACAATCAGCAAGCCTTTTTGAACAAGGTCGTTATAACTGCTTTTCCTCCGCCAGTTCATTGTCGATATAAACCTGAATCTTTGCCTTTCCGAAGTAGACCACTTCTTGAAGCACTCTTTCACCCGGGTTGCGCACCCCACTGTAAGCGTTGGTTTCGCCCCTGGCGTCGAGGACCGTGATCCGCAGTTGGTGCTCTTTTCCGTCATCCGGTATCTTCACCTTCACGGTGGCCTTCCGGCCGGCCGGGCCGGGGCCGTCGCTTACGGTTGCTTTTACCACTGTTCCCGCCTGGACGGAGGAAGCCTTGGGCGGGTCCTGGGCGATGATCTGGCCCTTCAAATATTCGGTGCTGGCGCTCTTAGTCACCTTGTCGTCCAGCTTAAGCTTCACCTTTTCCAGTTCGGCCCGCGCCCACTCCAGAGTCTGGCCGGTCAAGTCAGGCACGAGGATTGCCACCGGCTGGGGTCCCTTGCTTACGGTCAGCCGGACCTGACTCCCTTTCGTCACTTTGTCTTCGGGTTCAGGCTTCTGATCCATGACCGTTCCCTGGTCCACTTCACTGCTGTACTGCTCCTCCACCGGCTCGGCGGGGAACAGGTCGTTCTGAAAGATCCTGGCCCTGGCGTCGTTCAGGGGCAAACCGGTGACCTTCGGCACAACCCGCGTTTCCGGCCCCTGGCTGACCTTTAAAATAACGGTCCGGATCACCTTCACCCGCGTCTCTCTGGGGGGATCCTGCTCGTAGACCGTACCCGCCCGGTACGTGGGGTGGCTCGACTGGACGACCTGAATGTTTTTCAAGCTGAAGCCGCTCGCCTGCAAAATGCTCCGGGCTTCTTCCATGGTCTTCCCTTCCACGGAGGGCATGTTTACCTCCTGCACGTTGATGTAAAGCTGAAAAGCGGCAGCGCCCGCCACCATCAGTCCGAGCAGCGCCAGGACGGCCCAGATCCAGCGGGGCCGTCGGCGCCGGTCCGGTTCCCCCCCCCCTCGGTCCGCCTTCTTTTCACCGGACAGCCCGACGGCAGGCAGCACCTGGGTCATTTCGCCGGGCGCGATCAGCCTGGTTGCGTCCTCATCGCCGCCGTAGTCTGCTCCAACCAGGGCCATCTCCATTTGCCCGGCCGTTTTATAGCGATCTTCCGGGTTTTTAGCCATTGCCCGGCGGATCACCCTTTCCAGTTCCGGGGGTATGGCCGGGTTGATGCTGGAGGGGGGCGCCGGGTCCTCCTGGATGTGCTTCAAAGCCACGCTGATCGGCGAGTCTCCCTGATAGGGCACCGCCCCGGTGACCATCTCGTACAGCACCACACCGAGGGAGTAAATGTCGGAGCTGGGCCCGGCCGCTTCCCCGCGGGCCTGCTCCGGCGAGAGATAGTGCACCGAGCCCACAATGGTGTCGCTCTGGGTGACGGTGGCCGCGGTGGCCCCCCCGGCGATCCCGAAGTCGGTCAGCTTGGCCCTGCCCCCGGTGGTGATCAGAATGTTGTGCGGCTTTACGTCCCGGTGCACGATGTGGTTTTCATGAGCGTGATCGAGGGCAGCCAGAACCTGCCTGGCCAGCTGCACGGCTTCTCCGAGCGGCAGCGTCCCCTTTGAGCGGATCAGGTTTTTCAGGTTGTCCCCTTCCACGTACTCCATTACCAGGTAGTGCAAATCGTTCTGACTGCCCACGTCGTAAATATTCACGATATTCGGATGGGAGAGGCTGGCGACGGCCTGGGCCTCCCTGCGAAACCGCCTGACGAAATCTTCGTCCCCGGTAAAGTCCGGACGAAGCATTTTGACCGTAACAAAGCGGTTTAACAGGGTATCGCGACCTTTGTAGATAATCGCCATACCGCCGCCACCGAGTTGTTCGAGGATCTGAAAGCGGTTCCCCAAGACTTTCCCAATCAATCTCTTCACCTCTAATTTCAGTTAACCCTGTTTAATACCCCTGCGCCAGCGCCGCCGCCAGAAGCTTCCCGGCCAGCGGAGCCGCCACGGCGCCGCCGGAGCCGGCGTTTTCCACGACAACGGCCACCGCCAGCCGCGGGTTTTCCGCCGGGGCAAAACCGGCAAACCAGGCGTGGGTAACGCCGCCGGGGTTCTCGGCCGAACCGGTTTTACCGGCCACGGCCACGCCGGGCAGGGCCGCCCCGGCAGCCGTCCCGTAGCTCACAGCATCCATCATGCCCCGGGTGATGACCGCGGCGATTTCGGGCGTTGTGGCCGTTCGCCAGGGTGCGGGAGATTTTTTTTGAACGGCCTGACCGTGGGAGTCCTTCAATTCTTCAACCAGGTAGGGGCTCATCAGCACGCCTCGATTGGCTATCCCCGCGGCAATCATGGCCATCTGCAGGGGGCTGACCAGCACTTCACCCTGGCCGATGGCGCTGGAGGCCAGTTCCGCGTCTTGCAAACGGGAGCTGCCGGCAAAAGTGCCGGCCCGCGCCGGCAGTTCCAGCGGCGGCGCCTGGTCCAGGCCAAAGGACCGGATTGTGCCCAGGAAGCCTTCGGTCCCCATTTCCAGGCCGAGGGAGGCAAAGGTGACGTTGCAGGAGAGGGCGACGGCCTTCTGCAAGTCCAAGTCTCCGTGCGCCCTCAGATCGGTCAGTTTAAAGCCGCTGACCATCAGATAGCCCGGACAGTTAAATTTCTTTCCGGCCGCGCCGGGCAGCCTGGCCAAGGCCCCGGCCGCAGTAACCAGCTTGAAGGCGGAGCCGGGCGGGTAAGCCCCGTCCGCTGCGCGGTTCAAAAGGGGAGAGGCCGGGTCTTTGACGTATTGCTCCCAGTTTGCGTCCAGGCGGTTGGGGTCGAAAGAGGGGCTGGATGCCAGCGCCCGCACCGCGCCGGTGCGCACATCGAGGAGCACGGCCGCGCCCCGGCGCCCGTTTAAAAGCGCCATGGCCTTGCCCTGCAGGGCGGAGTCCAGGGTCAGGATGACCTCCCCCCCCACTTGCTGCCGGTCAAAAACATGGTTGAGCGTGTTTCGGAACTGGTCGGCCCCTTCCAGACCCAGCAGGTGGCGGTCGTAACGGGACTCAAGGCCGGTCCGGCCGAAGCGGCTGGAAATATAGCCGATCACCGGGGCGGTTTCCGCCGCCCGCTGGTACTGGCGCCTTCCGTAACCGGCGGCATAATCGGTGCGCGCGAGGACGACTCCCCCGGCGTCGATAATATCGCCCCGTTTCACCCGGGTCTCAAATTCATTCAGCCGCCGGTTGTAGGGGTTCGCGGCCGCCGCCGGCCCCCGGTAAAGCTGCAGGTACGAGAGGAAGCCTGCTTGCAGGATGAAAAGGGCAATTAAGAAATAACCGAGCCTGAGAATACTTTTTTTCATAAAAAACCTGCGGCCTCGTGCGAAATATTTAATAACAAGCCCAGCAAAATGAAGTTGGCCACCAGTGAGCTCCCGCCGTAGCTCATAAAGGGAAGCGTTACCCCCGTCAGGGGCAAGAGACCGATAACGCCCCCGATGATCACAAACGACTGCAGGCCCAGCAGGGCCGAAAAACCGGCGGCGGCCAGAGCGGCAAATTCATCCCGGGCCTGCAGGGAAATCCTGATGCCCCGGTAGACCAGCACCATAAAGAGCAGGATCACGCAGGTACCGCCCAAAAGGCCCATCTCCTCACCGATGGCGGCGAAAATGAAATCTGTGTGGACGGCCGGGATAAACTTCGGGTACCCCTGGTCAAGGCCGGTCCCGAGCACCCCGCCGGAGCCGAAGGCGAATAAGGACTGGATCACCTGGTAGCCGGCCGTGTCGATATAGGGCCAGGGATTCAACCAGATCTCCAGCCGCGCGCGGACGTGGTCGAAAAAAAAGTAACTGGCCGCGCTGCCGGCCAAAAACATGGCCATCCCGAAAGCAGTGTAAAGAAGCCGCGAAGTGGCCGTGTAGACCATGGCCAGAAATGTGCTGAAATAGATGAGACCAGTGCCTAAATCCCGCTGAAATATCAGCAGCGCGAGTGAAACGCCCCACATGCAGACCAGCGGTCCCCACTCTTGCGCCCCGGGCAGGGAAATCCTCCCGGTCAGCCGTGTTCCGGCGGAAAGGACGGCCCTGTTCTCGGATAAATACGCCGCCAGGAACAGCACCACCAGGATCTTGACGAACTCGGAGGGCTGCACGGAAAAGAGCCCGAAAGAGAGCCAGCTCTTGGCGCCCCCCTGCTCCCGGCCGAAAAAAATGGGCAGCACCAGCGCCAGCAGGCCGGCCAGCGCGTAAATGTACTTGTAATCGCTAAGAAAGCGGAAATCGACCAGAAACCGGGTCGTCAGCGCCATGGCGCCCAGGCCGATCAACAGCCAGACAAACTGCCGCGTGCCGTAAACCGGGTCCAAACGGTAGAGAAACACCAGCCCCGTCGCCGTCAGGGCGGCCACAACCGGTAAAAGGCAAGGGTCGGCGCGGTAGCCGCTTTTCGCCCAGAAAGCACTGATCATGAAAAAGGCAGTCGCTGTCATAAGACCAGCCACCAGCATCGGCCAGCCGGACCGGCCCGTTTCCAGATACAGAACAATCATTCCGGTCATGAGGTAGGCGCCGGAGATGAGCAGCAAAACCTGCTCCTGCCGTCGGTGGCGGCTCTCGCCGCCGGCATCACCCCGCATGAAAAGCACCTCCGCCCCGTTTATAGTCGGCTCAATTTTAAAATTCCACCACGATAACGGTTATATTATCGGCGCCGCCGGAGTCGAGCGCCCTTTTAAGCAGCGCCCGCACAGTCAACCGCAAATCCCCTGTGCCGGTCACCACGGCGCTGATTTCCTCGGCATTCAGGCAACCGGTCAACCCGTCGGTACAGAGCACCAGCCGGTCACCGGGAAAAACCGGAAAGGCGTCCAGGTCGATCCGAACCGACTCTTCCGTGCCCAGCGCCCGGGTCAGGACATTGCGCTGCCGGTGCCGCGCCGCCTCCTGCTCCGTAATCCCGCCGTTCTTGACCAGTTCCCGCACCAGGGTATGGTCATCGGTCAGCTGCCTGATGGCGCCGCCCCGGCAAAGGTAGGCCCGGCTGTCCCCCACGTGGGCGACGAAGAGCACACCGGCCCGGTAAAGGCCGGCCGTGATGGTGGTCCCCATCCCTCTGAGCTGCCGGTTCCGCACGGCCTGGTCAAAGACCCGCCGGTTCGCTCCGGCCACCGACCCCATCAGCGCTGTTTCCGGGGTTTCATTTGCCGCAAGCCGCTGAGCCAAATCATCTTCCAAATACCGGAGCGCCGTAAAGCTGGCCACCTCCCCGGCCTGATGACCGCCCATTCCGTCCGCCACGGCAAAAAGACCGATCTGCGGGGATACGCAAAGGCTGTCCTCATTTGTGGACCGGACCAGACCGACATCAGTTATTTCCGCCCACCTCATGCCCACACCTCACCAGTTGAAATGTAACGCCCCCGACGCTGATTCGATCATGTTCTTTCAGGTCAGCCGGCTTTTTGACGCGCTCGCCGTTTAATAAGGTGCCGTTGGTACTGCCAAGGTCCTCCAGCCAAAAGCGTCCACTGTCGTTCCGGATGCGGGCGTGATACTGGGAAACAAACGAGTCCGCAATCAGGATGTCGTTTTCGGCGCTGCGCCCAAGAGTGATTTCCCGGCCAAGTTCAAAACTGCGGCCCGGGGTGATTTCAGGCAGGGAACTCTGCCGCACCACCAGCGCCAGCGGTTCCTCCGGAGGCGCGGCGGGCTGGCCCGGAGGATCTTTTGCCGCCAGGCGCAGGTCGCCGACCATCCATTTTACCAGCCTGTATAGAAAGAACACCAGCAGGAGGAGAAAGCTATACCGCAATGCGGCCAATAGGACTGCCAGCACACTCATTCCACCTTAAAAGTGAAGACACCGGCGCCGATGGCAATCAGATCACCGCCCGTGAGCATCAACCGATCAATTTTCACTCCATTTACCTTGACCCCGTTTGTGCTGCCGAGGTCGTGGATTATATAACCCCTGTCCTGCCGTTCGATTCTGGCATGGCGGCGGGAAACGCTTGAGTCGTTTAAAACGATGTCGCACTCCGCGTGCCGGCCCAGGGTCAAGGGAAATTTTTGCAGGGGGAAGACCTTGCCCCGGTCAGGGCCGGCGTCGGCCGTAAGAATCGCTTCCGCAGCCGGGCGCGGCGCTGCCGCAGTGCCTCTCAAGTGCTTAAAAGGCTGCGTTTTGCCGATTTCATCTTCCCGGACCGCGCCCGCCGGGGTCACGCTGAAACTTGTTTCAATTCGCACGGCTCCGGGAGTGACCCCCTCGTCGGAACTGAACGTGACCAGGGGACGGCCGGTCAGGGTATATCTCTTTTCCAGCGCCTTTTGTTTGACATATTCTTGCAATTCCGCGGCCAGTTTCGGGCCGAGCAGGGATAACCGGTCCAGATCGGAGGGATGCAGGAAGACGGTGTACTCGTTGGGTGCGTATACATTGCTGATGCTGACCTTCTTCTGCTCCCGCATTTCGCGAAAGAGCCTTCTGGCAATCTCCACCGGTTCGACCCGGCTGCCCGACTTGTCTTTGAAAAAGCCTTCAATATATTTTTCCAGGTTGCCTTCAAGATTGGATAAAACCCCCACCCGCATCAGCCCCCCTTTACTGCAAGCTTAGCTACAAATCAAATCCCCGTCACCCGCCGCCGCAGCTGGCCGCAGGCGGCGTCGATGTCGGCCCCCAGCTCACGGCGGACGGTAGCGTTGAGGCCGGCTTCCAGAAGGGTTTTCTGAAACGATTCCACCTGCCGGGGCGGGGGCGGCTCAATGCCCCGCTCAAGCACAGGGTTGGCCGGGATCAGGTTGATGTGACAAAGCATTCCCTTCAACAGCCGGCCCAGTTCCGCCGCCAATTCACGGCTGTCGTTGACACCGGCGACGACAGCATACTCAAAGGTGATCCGCCGGCCGGTTTTTTCAATATAGCAGCGGCAGACCGCCATCAGCTCCCGCAAGGGGTAGCGGCGGTTGACCGGCACCAGTTCATCGCGCAATGGATCGTTCGGCGCGTGCAGGGAAACGGCCAGAGTCAACGGCAGCCCCTCACCCGCCAGCGCTTCTATCTGCGGGACCAGCCCGCAGGTGGATATTGTGATGTGGCGGCAGCCGATATGAAGCCCGTAGGGCGCCGCGATGTTCCGGATAAAGGTGAGGGTGGCCTGGTAATTGTCCAGTGGCTCGCCGGAGCCCATGACCACCACGTGGCCGACCCGTTCCCCGGCGTCTTTCTGCGCGGCCAGCACCTGGTCGTAAATCTCCCCTGGCGTCAGGCTGCGGACCAGCCCGCCCAGAGACGACGCGCAGAGCCGGCATCCCATGCGGCAGCCCACCTGGGTGGAAACACAAACGGAAAGCCCGTAATCGTGCTTCATTAAAACGGTCTCCACCGCCTGCCCGTCGGCCAGTCCGAAGAGATACTTGACCGTGTCGCCGCGACGCGATACCTGTCTGGCCAGGGTTTGCAATCCGCCGGGCGTGGCCGCGCCCTCCAGGCGCTCCCTGAGCGCGGCGGGCAGGTCGGTCATGGCGGCAAAGGAAGTGGCCCCCCTTTGAAAAACCCACCCGGCCACCTGCCTGGCCCGGTATTTTGGGCAGCCGAGACCATCCATCCACTGCTCCAGCTCAGCCAGGGTAAAATCTTTTATATTAATTAAATTATTCTCCACAATCTCACCCGATCCCTTTTTTTAGCATCCGGGCGATGAAAAAACCGTCTGTGCCGTGCCGGTGCGGCAGGAGCTGCAGCGTGCCCCGGCTGAAAGTTCCCTCCGCATCCAGAGCGGCCGGTAAAAACGGTCCGAGGTCCGCTGCGGTAAAGTCTTCCCGGGCGGCGAGGAACTTCTCCACCTGGCCGGCGTTCTCCTCCCGGGCAATGGAACAGGTGCTGTAAACCAGCACCCCGCCGGGGCGCACAATCCTGGCCGCGCCGGCCAGGATTTCCGCCTGCAGCGCCACGATAGCCGGGATTTGACCGGGGTCCTTGCGCCAGCGGGCGTCGGGGCGGCGCCGCAGCACCCCCAGTCCCGTACAGGGGGCGTCGATCAACACAAAGTCCGCCCAGCCGTGGAGGCTTTCCGGGAGGGAGCGGGCGTCGCCGGCCATCCCTTTGACGACGGTCACCCCCAGCCGGGAGCAGTTTTCTTCGATTAAAGACAGCTTGTGCGGGTGAATGTCCACGGCCACGATTTCCCCGCGGTTCTCCATCAGCTGGGCCAGGTGGGTGGTCTTGCCGCCCGGGGCGGCGCAGGCGTCGAGGACGCGTGCGCCGGGCGCGGGCAGCAGGGCCCGCCCGGCCAGCATCGAGCTCTCGTCCTGCACTTGAAACAGGCCCTCGCGGTGGGAAGCGAGGGAGCCGATGGAAAAGAAACCTTCCAGGACCAGTCCCTCCGGGGCAAATGCAGTCTCACGCACCAGGAGGCCATCTTCTCTCAGTCTGCCCGCCAGTTCCTCCCGGCTGCTCTTCAGGGTGTTGGTCCGGACCATATTGGGCGCCGGCTCGTTATCGGCCCGGCACAGGGCGATGGTCTCCTCCGCGCCGTACTCCGCCAGCCAGCGCTCGACCAGCCAGGCCGGGTGTGAATAGCGCAGGGCAATGTGTTCCACCGGGTTTCGCACAAGCTCCGGAAACTCGATCGCGTTCTTGTTGCGGGCGACATTGCGCAGCACACCGTTGACAAATCGGACCACCCCGGTATGGCCGTGTCTTTTGGCCATCTCCGCCGCCTCGTTGCAGGCGGCGGAAGGGGGCACCCGGTCCATAAACAGGAGCTGGTAACCCCCCAGGCGAAGAATGCCCCGTACAGACGGCGCCAGTGAGGCCAGCGGCTTTTGCACAAACTGACCCAGCACCCAGTCCAAGGTGTTCAAGCGGCGCAAAGCACCATAGGCCAACTCGGTGGCAAAGGCCCGGTCCAGCTTGCCGGGCCGGTATCTTTCAATAATGCGGTTCAGGGCCAGGTTGGCAAAAGCGTCTTCTTCCTCAACCGCTGTTAAGACCTGCAGGGCCATTTCCCTGGCTGATATTTTCGGCAATTGGGCCTCTCCTTTCCCCGGATCGCCCGGTTTTCCTCACCGCAGCTCCGGGTTCATCCGCTTGCCCCCGCTTTCCAAAAAAAACCGGATTGCCTCTTCGATTTTCGGCACCTTGATCAGGGTGTTGAAGCACGGGCCGAAGGGTCGCTCGTTGGTAACCCCGAGAACGGGGATTTCATACGCATCCTGGATGCCGCTGGTGAGGTCCCTCTCACAGGCCACCGCTACGATAGCCCGCGGACGGAGCTCTTCCACATATTTTCGCGCCAGGGTTCCGCCCGTGGCCACCCCGACCTTGAAGCCATACTTGTCCCGCAACTTGAGAATTTCACCGACGACACAGCCGCCGCAGCGGTGACAGTTGTCCACATCGGCCGTAATCTTGTGCGGGCAGTCGCTTTTCTGCAGGCAGTGGGGCAGCAGCAGCAGCAGCTGCCGGGGCAAAAGTTTGATCGCCCGGGAGCGCACCACAAAGTTGTTTACCTCTATGAATGAACGCTTAATGCGGTCTTTCTCGATTTTAAAAAAACGGCCGAGGGCCAGCGCCAGCGGGAAAAAAAGATTTACCGCCAGCCGCATCGGTCCCTGCAGAGCCCGGATGTTCCTGGTCCACCAGATGGCGAGCACAATGCCGGCAATCCCGCAGGCGGCCAGCAGAATGCCGCCCGCCATCAGGGCCGCCACTGAAAAGAGCAGCGCCTGGTTGAACAAAGTGTGGGAAGGGTTTGCGGCCAGATACCAGACGGCGCCGAGCAAAAGCCCCACCAGCGCCAGGCTCACTGTCAAAAGGCCGATAAAAAGGCGTTTTTTAACCAAAAATTGGATCTCATTCACTCCGTCTCACCTGCTTTTGTACTGCTAAAAAGCTCGCCGTGCGCGAGCTTGCTGCCGCGCAAAAAGTCAACCGCGTCCATCTTTTTGGCTCCCTCAACCTGCAGTTCTTTGATCAGAACCTGCCCGGCGCCGGTCTGGACGGCGATTCCGTCAGCGCCGCAGCCCACCACCACGCCGGGCCTGTCCGCCCCCGGACGCCCTTCCAGCGCTTTCACCCGCCAGATTTTGACCAGCCGGCCCCCCAGGCAGGTGCGCGCCCCCGGCCAGGGGTTCAAACCACGGACCTGATCTTTAATCTGCCGGGCCGTCCGGGCCCAATGGATTCTTTCGTCTTCCGCCTTGAGCGGTGGGGCGTAAGAGGACCGGCTGCCGTCCTGGGGCACTCGCGGCGCCTCGCCCCGCCCGATCAGCGCGAGCGTTTCCAGCAACAGGCCGGCGCCCAGCCGGGAAAGGTGATCGTGCACGGCGCCGGTGGTATCGTCAGGGCCGACGGTGATTTTCGCCTGCAGGAGCAGATCACCGGTGTCGAGTCCCTCTTCCATGTACATGGTCGTGACGCCGGTCTCCTTTTCCCCGTTGATCACCGCCCGGTGGATGGGGGCGGCTCCCCGGTACCGGGGGAGAAGGGACGCGTGAACATTGACGCAGCCGTTGGGAGGCATTTGCAAGATTTCTTTCGGCAGGATCTTTCCGTAGGCCACAACGACCACAATCTCCGGCCGCAAGTCTTTTAAAAATTGAACAAAGGCCGCTTCTCTGATTCGTTCCGGCTGGGTTACCGGCAGGTTTAAGGCCAGCGCCCGGTCTTTCACCGGGGGGCAAGCCGTTTTTTTACCCCTGCCTCTGGGGCGGTCGGGCTGGGTAATCACCGCAGCCACGTCGTGGCCTGCCTCAACCAGTGCGTTTAAAGCCGGCACGGCAAATTCAGGCGTGCCCATAAATACAACTCGCATCACCAATCACCTATTGTTTCATTTTTCGTATATCGACGGCCCGGTCGATGAAGAGGATTCCCTCCAGATGGTCGATTTCATGCTGCAGCGCCCGGGCCAGAAACCCGCAGGCCGTCAGGGTGCATTCTTCTCCTTTCCGGTTCAGCCCTCTCACTTCGATCTGCAGTGCCCGCGGGACTTCGCCGACGATGCCGGGAACACTCAGGCAGCCTTCCGTGCCGATCTCTTCCCCCTCCCGGGTGAGTATCTCCGGATTGATCATTTCAACCAGGCCCTCACCGACATCGACCACAATCACCCGCTTGGAGACCCCGATCTGCGGCGCGGCCAGCCCCACGCCTTTGGCGCTGTACATGGTGTCGGCCATATTATCCAGGAGCTTCAAAATATTCGCTGTAATCCTGGGCACGTCCTTCGCCTTCTCTTGCAACACGCTGTCCCCAAGCTCCACAATATTGTATACAGCCAAAAAAACCTCTCCTCCCAAAGCATGTTCGAAAAACACCGGTTGCATTCGGCTTAAATGATTCCTCCGCTTTTACTTTATGTCATCCCCTGGGGGTTTAGATCAACGTTCACGGCCGGATAACCAGCCGGGGCTTTTTTGTCCAGTTCATCCATTCCTTCCCGGACCACCGTGCGCAGCGGGCCGATGGCCGGTCCTTTCAAGATCACCTGCCAGCGGTACCGGTTTTTGATCCGGCTCAGCGGAGCCGGCGCCGGCCCAAGGATTTGCACGTCCTCCCCGGCGGCTTTTTGATCGAGGATCCCCCTGGCAAAGAGCGCTCCCTGCTTGACCGTCTCCTCGTCCTCGTGAGTGAACAGCAGCCGGGCCAGGTAGTTGAACGGAGGGTAGCCCAGGGCCCGGCGCACCGGCAGCTCGCTGCGGATAAAGTCCTGGTAATCCTGGGCGGCCGCCGCCACGACGCTGTAATGGTCGGGAGTGAACGTCTGCACGATCACATGGCCCGGCAGTTCCCCTCGCCCGGCCCTTCCGGCGACCTGGGTCAGGAGTTGAAAGGTCCGCTCAGCCGCCCGGAAATCCGGCATAAAAAGAGAGGTGTCGGCGTTCACCACGCCAACCAGGGTCACGCCCGGCAGGTCCAGACCCTTGGCAATCATCTGAGTACCAATTAAAATATCGGCGTCGCCTCCCTGAAAACACCCCAGCAGCTCGGCGTGCGACCCCCTGCGGGCAGTGGTGTCCCCATCCATGCGTAGCACCCGGGCCTCTGGAAATGTCCGGCGCACGACTTCCTCAACCTTCTGGGTGCCTGCCCCGAAGTGCCGGATGGTCCGGCTTCCGCAACTGGGGCAGACTTCCGGCAGGACAGCCGTGTACCCGCAGTAATGACAGCGGAGCAAGCCGTCCCGGTGGTAGGTCAGAGAAATGTCGCAGTTGCGGCACTTCAAAACCAGCCCGCATTCACGGCAGTTGACAAAATTGGCAAAACCGCGCCGGTTCAGGAACAGGATCACCTGCTCACGCCGGACAACGCGCTCGTTGACAGCGGCCAGCAGAGCCCGGCTGAAAAGGCCCCGGTTACCCGCCTTCAGCTCGGCCCGCATGTCGACCACCTGCACGGCGGGCAGCGGACGCAGGTCCACCCGGTTGGCTATGCGCAGAAGATCGTATGGTCCGTTCCCCTGAGTCCGCACATAAGACTCCAGGGAAGGAGTGGCGCTGCCCAGGACGACAACCGCCCCGGACTTTTGGGCACGCCGGATCGCCACTTCCCGGGCGTGGTAGCGCAGGTGATCTTCCTGCTTGTAAGAAGGTTCATGCTCTTCGTCAATAATGAAAAGCCCCGGCCGGGGCAGGGGGGCGAACACGGCGGAACGGGTGCCCAGGACCACAGCGGCCGCCCCTTCCAGCACCCGGCGCCATTCGTCATATCTTTCCCCGTCGGACAGGCCGCTATGTAAAACGGCCACTTGGTCGCCGAAACGGCCGCGGAACCGCGCCACCATCTGGGGCGTCAGCGCGATTTCCGGCACCAGCGTTACCGCGCCGCGCCCCATTGCCAGCGCCCGGCTGATGGAGCGCAGGTAAACCTCGGTCTTGCCGCTTCCGGTCACCCCGTGCAGCAGAAATGTTTTAAAGTCGCCGGCGGACAAAGCGGCTTCGATCGGACCCAGCGCGGCTTCCTGTCCGGTTGTCAGGGTAAAATCACCGGCAACCGGTTCCGGACCATCCGGACGCCGCCGCACCGCTACGGCGGATACAGTTAAAAGGCCCTTTTTCAGCGCCGCGTCCACCACGCTTGAGGAAACACCGGCGGCGAGCGCCAGTTCACGCCGGGTCAGCCCCGGGCGCTCCAGCGCTTGTTTGAGCACATCCTTCTGTTTGGGGGAGCGGCAATCCTGCAGCGCCTCTTCCAGTCCCTCCCCGCCAGAGGCCGGGTAAAAGCGGCGCTCTTCCCTGACCCCCTTCACCTTGAGCCGGGGGGTTATGAGCAGGTTCAGGGCCTCCGCCGTCGCGCACAGGTAACTGCCGGCCATCCAGTGGGCCAATTCCAGCAGGTCCGGCGTAAAGACCGGCCCTTCGTCCAATACACCGATAATCTCCTTTATTTTTATGTCCGCCTCCGGCGAGCTGAAGCCCACCACGAAGCCCGGGAGGTTCTTTCCCCGAAAGGGCACCAGCACCCTCGCCCCCGGCCTGACCCGTTCCGCGAGTCCGGGCGGTACGCCGTAATGAAAGATCCGGTCCGCTTTCCGGGCCGAAAGCTCAACGATAACTTCGGCGCAAAGGCCGCTTTTTTCCATTATATCCTCCGCTATATTCTCCGCAAGTGAATGTTTCAAAGCACCGGACTCTTTCCGGACGAATGGACACGCTCCCTGTTAATATTATACCCTATGCCTCCACCATGTTCCAGCAGTTTCACGATCGTTCCCAATATTGTGTCCCCATAATTCCCCCTCTCTTGCTCTTAAGCAAACAGCCGTGTTAAAATGGAAGCGGAAGCAAAAAAAGGAGGCGGAGAACTGATGAGCCCGCCAGTAAGAGAAATTGAACTTTTCCAGAAGGAAGTTTATAGTTATGAAGATTATGCTGCCCTGCCTGAAGGTGCACCCTATCAGTTAATAGGAGGAAAGCTGGTTATGACTCCCTCACCAACTGCTTCTCACCAGTACATTTCTGCAAGAATAGGGGAAAGGCTGATTGACTTTGTCGAAGGGATGGGTCTGGGGATAGTTTTATATGCGCCTTTAGATGTTTATCTGGAAGAAAAGGAAACTTACCAGCCGGATATTATTTATATTAGTGGGTAGAAGGCACCCCTCACGGGATGCCAGCCCCCGTTGTCACCGGACGTGCAGTTTGCCCGCATCCGGCGGCCCCCAATGCTATCCCCTAGCGGGGAGACTCAAAGAGCTTGAGTTGCTGGTACCTTGGTATCTTCCATTCCATGCGCGCCAAACCCATTCGGTCTAGTTCCTCCGCTGAGTAGAGCTTCCACCTACCACGGTCACGCCATCGGCGGCGTATATACGCCCGTATTCGATTCCGTACCCATCTGTCCAGCTTACGGAACAAAACGATGTTATTTCCGTATCGATGGTAGTTGGCCCATCCCCCAATCTTTGGATTCAGTTCGGCAATCACTTTCTTTACCGGAATATCTCCCTGGTTTCGTCGTGTTGTTTCCCGAACTTTCGCATAGACGGATTTCAACGACTTCTTCCCCACGCCCACGTGGCGTTTCCCGAAGTGAAACCCCAGGAAATCAAATCCTTCCTGGAAGCTGCTGATGACCGTTTTCTCTGGTGATAGCCGTAGCTTCATCCGATTCAACTGATCACCTGCCACTTGCAAGGCCGCTTCCGCTTCTTCACGGGTTCGGCAAAGGACCAGCAGGTGAGTAGCCCTGGGGAATTTCACCCCAAGGCTCTCTCAGAACCGGACTTGAACCTCTCGGCTCATCCGGCTCCCATCATCCAGCCGAGGGATAAATCCCCATTTTCCAGTGTACGAACAAGTTCTGTTCGCGTCTGGCAATCTTACCGAGCCAATAAGTCGCCCGCCGCTTGTGTATGGCTAATTTCTTGAACTTTCGTTGCGCCCAACGGACTAAGGCCCGGTCCATGTGCCTGAGTACAGAGTACAGTTCCGATTTGTAAAAGCGTCCATAATAGTTAACCCAGCCTCTTATTACCGGATTAAACATCCGGGATAGGTCCTCAAGGGTTTTGTCTGGCTTCAAATGCATGCGCCATCCATGAATAGTCTGACGCATGGCCTTTTTCGCCTTGTTGCTGACTGCCGGAGTAAAGTTGATGAAAAACTTTCCATATTTGTTCTTGGACCTCCGCGCGCGGAAAGTGTAGCTCAGAAAGTCGAATAACTGTTAAAGGTTCCAAAGGGGCTGTTGAAAGGGGCGCTAAAGAAGAAATTCAACAAGTCCGCTCTGCAGTGAAAGAAATGGATGACGTCCTCAAGATAAAAGAGACTCCCGAAGGCCCTACTATGCTCTATTCCGGCATACCTGCGGAAAAAGTTAGCGAAAGCGTAAAAGACCAACCATAGAGCAAGAACAGAGACTGTTCCAAACCCTCGCCCTTTGCCGCCGGCTTTACAACACCGCTTTGGAGCAGAGGTTGTCAAATCCTCAGCAAGGCCGGTATCGACGTTGGGCTTTTGACCTTTGCGGCGCTTTCCGACGGCACAAAAATCGATAACCCGAAGTATTATCGCAAGTCCGAAAGGAAGCTGGCCCGGTTGCAGCGGCGGCTTTCCCGCAAAAAGAAAGGTTCAAACAACCGGGGGAAAGGCAAAGTGATTATGCTGCACGACAAGATGCCGGCCCGTTATACCGACAAACCATGTAGGGAAACAACGCCCGTAAGGAAAGAAAGGGCTGGTGGGCAAGCAAGAACCGTCCCTGCTTGCCCCTGCCCCTGCCCATTTTCTTGCTAAACGGCAGTCCCGGCTTTCAGCCAGTGTTTGAAGAAGTTTTCCCGGCTGGCCGCGCTGAACTGATCCACCTGGCTGAAAGTGAGGGCGCCGGTGGGACACGCCCGCACACAGGCCGGGATGCCGTCTTCAAAGATGCACTGGCGGTCGCATTTTACGGCCCGGGGCTCCGCGCCGCCGGTATCCCGGATAACCCCGAAGGGACAGGCCATGGCGCACATCCAGCAACCGATGCACCTTTCCTGGCGGTCGTGGTTGGTTACCAGGCTGTCGTCGGCCACGTGCATGGAACCGGCAATGCAGGCGTCCACACAGGGCGGGTCGGTGCAGTGACGGCAATTGAGGGGCAGGTTTTTTCCTTCCAGGCGGTGCACAAAGATGCGGGTTTTGGGTTTTTCACCTGCCGCAACCGCGCCTGAAAGCGTGCCGGACTCGCTATGCGCCACGGCGCAGGCCAGCCGGCAGGAGAGGCAGCCGGTGCATTTAACCGGCTGTATCAGCACTTCTTTGAATTCCATGATTTTCACCTCCTACCATGGCCTGGTGGGCAGGCCCAGCCCGCGGCGCCGTTCCTGCAGCGCATTGAAGATGGCTTCCGCTGCTTTGACGGGGTCCGGCTCGACGATGAAATAGCCGCCCAGCAGTTCTTTTACTCCGGCAGTAAGCAATTCCGTCACCAGGGGGCTGCCCAGCACGGGCGGCACCAGGCCCAGGTGGGTAGGCAGGCCGCACGCCACGGCGTACGTGCCGATGGAAACCGCCTTCTCGGTCTTGTACTCCGGTGCGGAAGCTACGACCGGCAGCTTGTCCATATCCACTCCCAGCTTGTCGGCCAGGGCTACTACGATATCTACCGCCCTGCTGTTGTCCACGCAGGACCCGACGTGCAGCACCGGTGGCAGCGGTCCGCCCAGCCCATTGGCTTCCCCGATGGCCGTCAGGACGGCTTTTAATCCTGGGCCGGCGTACTTTTCGACAGCCTCAGGCGCCAGCATGCCGTGTCGCGCGTAAGCGCCGGCGCCGCAACCGGTAGCCAGAAGCAAGACGTCCCTGGACAAAAGTTCTCTGGCCACGCCCAGGAAGTTTTCGTCCTGGGGCACCCTTACATTGTTGCAACCGGCAATCAGCACCACTCCCTGGATGTTGCCGCTGACTATGTTATCAATGAGGGGCTTCAGCGGGTCGCCGGCGTCCAGCTTGCTCAAAGCAGCCACGATGGCTTCAACTGAAAAGCCAGCCATGACCTTGCTTTCAATCTCAGGAATGGTGACGGCCAGTCCCCGGCGGGCCTTGAACGCTTCGATGGCCTCGCGGATAATGCTTTTTGCCGCCTCCGGGGCGTTTTCCTCTGTAAATTCAATGTGGGTGGCGCCGCTTATTTTGGCCATGCCCATAGTGGTGATGATCCTGGTGTGAGCGCAGGAGGCTACTGTGACCAGCGAAGGGTAAACGCACTGGTAATCCACCACCATAGCGTCGAGGGCTCCGGTCAGGATGGGCATTTCCTGCGAAATCGAATGGGTGACGGAGGGTATGCCGTGGCGCATGAGAATTTCGTTGCCGGTGCAGCAAACGCCCATCATGTTGATGCCGGCCGCGCCGGCGGCCTTTGCCTCCTCCTCCATTTCCCGCGCCACCCGTACCAGCAGGTCGGACAGGACGGGGTTGTGCCCGTGCAGGGCGATATTTACTTTCCCCGCATCCATCACGCCCAGGTTGACCCGGCTGACCACCGGCCGGGGGGTACCGAAGAGGATGTCGGACAGGTCAGTGGCCATGTGGCTGCCGGCGTAATCCGCAACGGCACAGGCAATCCCGCCTGCCAGAAGGTTCAACGGGTCGGCGTCCACCCCCATGGTGGTGCGGTGCATCATTTCCGAAACGGTGTTCTCGATGCCGGTAGGCACAGCGCCGAGTTTCGTGAGCGCTTCCAGGCGGCCGGCGGTAAGATGGTTAAAGGCCCAGGGAAGCGGTTTTTCTCCCTCGGCGAACTGTTGCAAGGCCAGTTCAACCAGTTGGTGAGCCAATTCACGGGTGTCCCTGCCTTCTGCTGAGAGGCCCATGCGTTCTGCTACAACCTTTAGCTTTGCCTCGTCCTTGACCGGGTAGTATTCCGTGGCGCCTTTCGTCCATTTGTGGAGGGCATGGGCCAGGTGCTTGGCATGCCCTGAGTGGGAGGCGCAACCGGCAGCGATGGCCCGCACCAGCCCCCTTGCTACCATAGTGTCCGCGCCCGCCCCGCAAGCTCCTTTTTGCGGTTCCTCGCCGAAGGGATTGATGCGGCAGGGGCCCTGCGCACAGTGCCGGCAGCACAGGCCGGTATCGCCGAAGCCGCAGCGCGGTTCTTGTTTGGCGTGGCGATCCCAAATGGTTTCCACGCCGCATTCACTTGCAGTTTTAAGAAGTATTTGAACTGCCGGGTCGTGTGATTTCATGTTTATTACCTCCTTGGTAATATAATCCATTAAGATAGTGGCCCGTTGGGCCGTCATTACTGCCTGTCCTGCCAGGGCTTTCATAGCTCCCGGAGGTCATCTGCCGGGCGCCTGCAGCGGCGGCAACTCTTCCGCCAGGAGACGGGCCAGGCCGGGCACCCGGCGGCCGGAGCGGACCAGTGCCGTGTAGATGCCGGCTCCTTCCATGCTGTTGACCAGGATATAGCCACGCAGGCAATCGCCTGTGACAAAGAATTTTTTCAAGACTCCCGGCGCTGGTTCGCGCCGCCGGATAACGATTTGCGTTTCGCCGTCCCGGCGCCCGGCAGTGATTAAGGAGAGATTGCCGAAACGCACGGAGTTTTGAACTGTGAGCGCGGGCGGGTAAGCCGCTGGGCGCCCGGTCATACACAGCCCGGCGCAGCGGCCCTGTTCAACGGCCAGAGGCCAGAGACCGGACGGCGCGCTCTCTCCGGTCAGGGCATCCGCAACCTCAATACAGTCGCCGGCTGCGTATATATCTGGAAGGGAAGTCTGAAGGAGCTGGTTTACAACGATGCCCCGCCGCACCTCGCCGCCGGCCTGCTTCACCAACTCCGCGCGCGGACGCACGCCCTTGCCGGAGACTACCACCTGGGCCGGAATTTCTTTGCCGTTCTCAAGCAGCACCGAAGCTACCTTTTTGCCGCCGGGAGCAGGCGAAAAGGCAACGGCGTCATTCTGGAAAATAAGTTCCAGACCGTATTCTTTAAAATGTTTCTCGACCAGGGCGGCGGCTTCCGGTTCAAGCTGTTTGACCATCAGATGCTGGCTTTTGACCACTAACACAACCCGGGGAAGGCCGCGTTTTTTAAGCGCGTAGGCTGCTTTAAGCCCCACCAGCCCGCCTCCGAGCACCACCGCGCCGGTTGCTCCGGCCGATGCTTCCGCTATCGCCTTTGCATCAGTGTAACTCCGGAAGCCGAAGATGCCGTTTAAGCCGCGTCCCGGCAGGTCGGTTATGGCCGGCGCCGCCCCGGTGGCCACCAGGAGCTGATCATAAGGAAGTTCCCTGCCGTCGGCAAGGATCACGCGGTGCTGTTCGGGAAGCAGCTTTACGGCCCGGGCGTGGATCAGCTCAATTTCGCGGCTCCGCAAACCATGCGCAGGCAAAAAAACGATTTGCGCAAAATCAGCTTTGCCGGCCAGTACATCTGCGATGAGGCAGCGGTGGTAAGAAGCTTCGGCCTCCTCACTGATGATGGTGATCCTGGCGGCGGGTAAATTCCTGTGCGCGGCGCCGGCTGCCGCCAGCCCGGCAGCGCTGTTTCCGATAATAACCAGGCGCAGTTTAATCACCTCCCTAATCTAAAACAACTCTACTTCGTCCGCCATCGGATTTGCCGCTGCGAGCAACAGATCCAAGTCTATTTTGACACAACTGGGGATCGGTTTTCAAGGTTTATCGAAAGATTTTGGCCTCCACATCCATTTTTATGGTTGTGGAACTGGCGCTATTTACCTGTAACCGCATAACTGATGGAAACTTATGTAAATAGTTATGAATTTAATTTCCATATATTACTAGGAAAATAAGCGGTCTTTTTAACATGACATTATCTTAACAATTCCTTGGCAGTATTTTAAATATTGTTAGTTATACTACAGACAATACAAAAAAAGGGGGCTAATTAATGAAAATCAAGAAATGGCTGACAATGTCAGGTGCGGCGGCTTTGTTCTGCGGGATGCTCCTGGTGGGGATTCCGGCGGCAAAGGCTCTCGCGGCAGGAGGTCCTCCGGCCGGGGGTCAGGCCGGGCAGGTGATGCAGCAGGGCAATGGTATGCGTATGGGCCGGGACTTTGGCGGCATGGCGGCGCCGGTGGCGCAGTTTTTGGGAATTGACCAGGCCGATCTAATTGCAGCCCGGCGTTCCGGCAAGTCAATGGTACAAATTGCTTCAGAAAAAGGCATCAGTGAGCAACAGCTCGTGGACTACGTGGTTGGTCAGCGCAGCGCCCAAATCGACCAGATGGTAACAGACGGCAAGATAACACAGGCGCAGGCCGACCTGCACAAGCAATTTATGACCGGGCAGGTGAAGACAAACCTCAACCGGACAGATGTGGGACCGAAACGCACAGGGGCCGGGATGGGTAAAGGGTTCGGGCGTGGCGCCGGTAACGGTCCGGGAACTGGTGTATGTCCTTATAACGCCGCACGTTAATTCCGGCAACCCCGCCTGATTGCGGGAATAATTAGCCAAAGCCGCCTGTTACAGGCGGCTTTGGGCTTTCTTGATGTATATTCAGAGGGGCGAAAACCACGCAGAGAACCATTGGGTAGCCGGGTCCCGGCCCACCCGGGGGAAGTTACAGTGAAATCCCCTCCGGCATGGTAAACACTTCTTTCAAAGAAGCTCCGAAAATAGACTTGGATTTTCATTCACCGTTGGAGTCAGTCGCTTTTTTTCTTGAACCAGTTGAATGGATTCAGGTGTTTTCTGTATTTAGTTAGCAGCTCTTTGCCGAGAATAAGAGCGCCAAGCCAAAATGACACTTCCCCTGAAATAATAAGTATTGATGAAATCGCTGCTTTTATCCCCACGGTATAAGGGGAAAAAGGCACGAGTAACAGGCCCCCGTATAAAACACACGAAAGTACGACCAGGAAAATGCCCGTTTTCTTAACCCACGGCTTGTTGGAAATATTATTTTTTTTAAAAAGTATTTCTTTCTGTTTTGGATCTGCCATTGTAAAAATACCCTTTTTATCATTATTGAAATTACGTTTTTTGAAATATTTGCAGAAGCTTTTATGTGATCTTGTAATTAGAGCAAGGATTTCTCTCGTTTTGGATAATAGTTAATATTGACGATGTGAACGGCGTAATAATTAATCGCATTCACGAAAACTTGAATGGGTTTATATTTTTCTTTGTTACTAACAATTAACCTCCTCAGTATAGTCAGGGCTCCGTCAAAGTAGATTTTCAACACAAGCGGGCACACTCCCTTTGTTTGTCTTCAGTTGCTTGCTCCTTGCCAATCGCAGAACGCATCTATTCCTGCTTTGAGCAAGAGCATGAGTAAACCAACTGCTATAATCGCGACTACAGGAATAAAGACCTGCGAAAGCCCCATAGCCACCAGCAACGGTGGCACGACAACAGCTAACGCCTCTCTCAGTTTAGCTTCCTCGACAAGCTTCATTATTCCCTCATCGCCGCAGATATACTTTGTGGCCTTCTCCTTGAACACCTCCCAAAAAACTTTGGCTGTTTTGGTTGCTGTGTCGGCGCCAATCTCGGAAGACAGCGTATCTATGAGAAAACTCATAGAGGTAAAGGGCGCGTATTTAACATTCATGTTACCCAGCGGCTTGAGAAAATAGCTGCTTTTGGAATCGGTTTCCGGTTCAAGCCCCATGGAAATAATTGCGACTCCCAAGTTCCTGTAGATGTCCTCTTCTGTCACTTTATCATAATTATTTAACGCATCCCCGATTATTTTGTCGAGCCTTACATTCCCCATGTTTTCCGGCATGACTTACCACCTTTTCTTGTTTATTTGCGCGCCCGCATTTATCAGATAAAATAAATTACTACAAATAACCTTATTTTCCTTTCTTGCAAAAATAATTATTATGAATTTCGAGACAAAGGGAAGGTTCTTGAAGGGGCCAATCGGAAGTTTTGCGCGTAAAAAAGGCTCAACCAGCTTATATCCGCTGCTAGTATCACCAACTCTGCCCTGGCGGATATAGCAGTCAGGTTTGCCGCGCGTGCTACTCGGCTGATGCTGATGTGCCAACTCAAAGGTAGCAGTTTACAACATGGCAAAGGCTTTTTCCCAGTCCCTAAACAATCGCTGAGCAATTTCGTTCTTCTTGATGTGAAAAGTTTTTGGTGGTATCATTACCATGAAGTGGTAAACATGTCCAGGGTACCCTGGGTAAAGGAAAAATATAAAATTTACCATGTGATTCAAAGGGGAAATGAACGTAAAAATATATTTGAATAACGGTAGATGCGCTTTGAAAGGAAAGTATTTATGATAGAAAAAGAGTTTGAAAAATACCTGGCCTGGCACGTTAAGCAGATTGCCAGGGAAGAAAAAGAGCTGTGGCAGCTTACCCGTCAGGCAAATAAAAGGGCACGGCTAATAACAGAAATGTTGGTTGAAAAGTACGGGGTGAGCAAGGTCTTTATTTTTGGTTCGCTTGCCCGAGAGGACTTTGAATGTGACTCCGATATCGATCTTGCCGTGTCTGGTTTACCTGAGGAACTTTATTGGGAAGCCTTTGGCCTCGCCGAGGAACTGGCAGCGCCAATAAAGGTGGACTTGGTATTGCTGGAAACTGCGGAACCATCGTTAAGGGAATATGCTATAAAGGAGGGAAAACAGCTTTATGACGTCCAGAGAGAAAAAGATCGTTCGTTTAAAAAAACTGGTGGCGGAAATACATAGTGACTTTACAGCAGTGGCGATAATATCCGGCAAAATACAGGACTTGCTTGAAGAAATGAGACCAAAAGCCGGACCAGTGAAAGATCGGGATATAATGCTGATGGCAGCCTACTTGCATCATTATTACACGGGCCTGGAAACTATTTTTGAGCGGATTGCCAAAGATTTTGACGGTGGAGTCAGCAAACGCGGGGATTACCACCGGGAGCTGTTGCGCAGTATGACCCTGGAAATTGACGAGGTGCGGCCCAGTCTCATCTCACTGGAGTTGGCCGGGGAACTGGATGATTACCGTAAGTTTAGGCATTTATTCCGACACGCCTATGCCGGCGAGCTTCGGTGGGAAAAAATGATTTCCCTGGCTGAAAATATTGTTACGATTAATTCGTTAGTGCAAACCAGCATCAGAGGTTTCACTTCCTTTATTTTGAAGCTGGCCTCCAGCCTGTAAACGTCACACTGTCACAGTCGGAAACGAAACCACCGACAAAGGCGGCAAGGGAAGCAGGGGGACGTTCTTTTTGCTTCCTTCGGGAAGCAGGGGGACGTTCTTTTTGCTTCCTTCTATACACCAGATTCACTGAATCGTTACAAAAAACTTAATCAAATCAGCAACTTCACATATAATCAAAAACACATTAACCGCATCTTCTTTTTCAATAATTATGCACCTGATAAATACCCAATAAATCAAAAAGTCAAGCCTGACCCCATAAGACGGGCGACTTCTTCCATTTCACGGGCGCGTCCCCGGGTCATCAGTTTTCCCACGGCGGCTATCGGGGACAGACCCTGATCAAGGACGTTGTAAATCTGCTCGGTGATGGGCAATTCCACCCCGCACTTTTGTGCCAGAGAGTGGGCCGCGCGGGTGGTGCGCACCCCCTCCACCACCATTTTCACCTCGGCCAGGGCTTCCTCCACGGTGCGGCCCCGGCCGATGGCCATTCCGGCCCGCCGGTTGCGGCTGTGCATGCTGGTGCAGGTGACAATCAGGTCGCCCACCCCGGCGAGCCCGGCAAATGTCAGCGGGTGTGCCCCCAGGGCGGCGCCGAGCCGGGTGATCTCCGCCAGCCCGCGGGTCATCAGGGCGGCCTTGGTGTTGTCGCCAAAACCCAGGCCGTCGGCAATGCCTGTGCCCAGGGCGATAATGTTTTTCAAGGCCCCGCCCAGTTCCACCCCGATCAGGTCGGGGTTGGTGTAAACCCGGAAGTTATCGCCCATGAAGAGGTCCTGGACGTATTCGGCCGTATCCATGTGACTGGACGCGGCAACAACCGCCGTGGGCATGTCCAAACCCACCTCCTCGGCGTGGCTCGGTCCGGAGAGGACCGCGTAGCAACCGGCGAAATCGTTTCCGGCTTCGCAGGCAAAAACCTGGGACAGGCGGCTCATGGTCTTTTCTTCAATCCCCTTGGCGGCGTTGATGTACTTCACTTTTTTGTCCAGATAAGGCAGCGTCGAACGCAGCGTCTCGCGAAAAGCATGGGACGGCACCCCGAACAGAACGGCCTCCGCCCCGGCAATGGTTTCTTCGAGGTCGGCGGTGGCCCTAACGTTTTCCGGAATCCTGACCCCGGGCAGGTAGTTTTTATTTTCCCTGTCCCGGTTGATCCAGTCGGCCAGTTCCTGCCGGCGGGCCCAGATATAAACCGGGATCCCCTTTTGGGCCAGCAGCACGGCCAGCGCCGTGGCCCAGCTTCCGGCGCCGATAACGCCGGCTTTGACAACCATTTTGATCAACACCACTCTTTCGCCTGCGGCGGTTTGTAAAGAGAAACGGTCTTATAATTACTAGCGTTAGCTAAACGAGTTCACTTTTCTTCCGCCGGATGCGCGGCTCGGTGCCGGACAACAGCCGCTTGATGTTGGGAATGTGCTTGAACACGGTAAAGGCCGCGGCAAAGGCGCCTACCGCAAGGTATGGCGGCTCCAGGTGAAAAGCGAGCATCAGGAAAGGGACCGAGAGGATCGCTACTATGGACCCGACGGAAATATACCGGGTAAGACCGGCAACGGCGAGAAAAATGGCCGCGGCGATCGCCCCTACCGGCAAAGATATGGCCGCGATGACGCCGACCCCGGTGGCCACCAGCTTGCCGCCCCGGAAGCCGAGAAAAACCGGCCAGCTGTGGCCGGCCAGGGCGGCCATGGCGGAGAGCGCCACCACGGCCGGACTGCCGAAATGCCGGGCCAGAAGAACGGCCAGGACCCCCTTGCCCAGGTCGCCGGCGAGGGCAGCCACCCCGGCCACCGGGCCGGCGTTGCGCCAGACGTTGGTCGTACCGACATTGCCGCTGCCGCACTGGCGGATATCGATGCCTTTCCAGAAACGGGGCACCAGGTAGCTGAAGGGAATGGCGCCAATCAAGTAGCTAACCAGCACGATGAGGTAAACCTTCATTTTTCACTCTCCGCAATCCGTTAAAAAAATGAAAAACCGGAAATCACTTCTCCCGCGTATACTCTCTCTTGCGCAGCACAAACCGGATGGGCGTGCCCTCAAAACCGTAAGCCGCACGGATCTGGTTCTCCAGGTAGCGGGAGTAAGAGAAATGCATCAGCTCCGGGTCATTTACAAAAAAGATAAACTTGGGGGGCTTCACCCCGCCCTGGGTAACGTAAAGAATTTTAAGTTTTCTCGTCTTGTCGACAGGCGGCGGGTTTTGCTGAACGGCTTCTCTCACCAGATTGTTCAAGTTGGGCGTGGAAATGCGGGTGGCGTGGTGTTCGGCCACGTAGTCCACCAGATCGAGGACCTTGGGCACGCGCTGGCCGGTCAGGGCGGAGATGAAAATCAACGGGGCGTACTGGACGAAACCCAGTTCCTGCCGCATGGTTTTGGTGAACTGATCCATGGTTTTATGATCCTTTTCGACCAGGTCCCACTTGTTGAGCACCACGATCATCGCTCTGCCGGCCTCGTGAGCGTAGCCGGTAATGCGCTTGTCCTGCTCGGTCACACCGGCGGTGGCGTCGAGGACGACCAGAACCACGTCGCAGCGGTCTACCGCGCGCAGGGCGCGGATTACGCTGTAGCGCTCGGTCGGGTAGTCAATGCGGTTTTTCTTCCGCATGCCGGCGGTATCGATCACCACGTACCGTTTGCCGTCCCGGTCGAAGGGCGTGTCAATGGCGTCCCGGGTCGTGCCCGGCACGTTGCTGACAATAACCCGGTCCTCCCCCAGGATGGCGTTCACCAGGGATGATTTGCCTACGTTCGGCCGGCCGATCACCGCGATCTTGATCACATCGGGAGCGTATTCTTCCTCCTCCGAAGGCGGCAGCAACTCGACCAGCCGGTCCAGGAGATCGCCCGTATTCAAGCCTTCGGCCGCCGACACGGGGATCGGGTCGCCCAGGCCCAGTTTATAAAATTCGAAGATCTGATCCGTGTTCATAAAATTTTCGACCTTGTTTACCACCAGTATGCACGGCTTGCCGGTCCGGCGGATAGTGAGCGCCACTTCTTCGTCGTCCGGGTTTAAACCGGCCCGGGCATCGACCAGAAAAAGGACCAGGTCCGCCTCGTTGATGGCCAGCTCGGCCTGCCGCCGCACACCCCTGATGATTTCCCCGTCTTCCTGAAAATCAAGACCGCCGGTATCGACAAGGGCGAAGCTCCGGCCGGACCACTCGGCGTCCTGATAAAGGCGGTCCCGCGTGACGCCGGGGTGGCCCTCGACGATGGCCACCCGGCCGCCGACAATCCGGTTGAAAAGCGTTGATTTACCCACGTTCGGCCGCCCTACGATGGCTACAACAGGCTTTGGCACTCGTACCGCACCATCCTTATTCTTTCTTTAATTCTACCCGAATTAAAAGGGGCAGTAAATCGTTGTTTTTTGCGGTCCGCTGATGAGCAGCTCCACCATTTCCCGCGTCCCGTCCACCACCGCCAGGTCCGCCCGGAGGCCGGCCGACATTCCGGACAGGGATGCCCCGTCGAGGAAAACCGCTTCGTCTTTTTTCAACATTACGGAAGGCACAATGATCAGATCTCTCCGATCGCTGGCCACGGCCTGGGCGGTGATGTCACCGCCCGTAACCAGGCCGGCCACGGTCACCTGCTCACCGAAAAAACGGTTTTTGATCACCAGCAGCTCCAGATCCAGGCCCGCCACCGCGTTCAGCCTTTCCACGACGCGCCCGAGAACGGGAGCGGCCAGGACGCCGGTAACGACCGTGGCCTTAATTTCTCGCGGCGCCGACGGCGGCAGCCCTTCCTCCACCGCGCGCCACTCGTCGAGAAAAAGGCGGGTCAGGCCGACGCCGTTTTCAGTCTGGGGAAAATCGGCATACCTTTCGGCCGGTGGCACGTCCTGTCCGGCCAGAAAGTAAAATTCATCGGCAGCGAAGATAAATGGGTAGCCGATCCGGGCCAGGCATTCTTCCTGCATTTTGTGCACGAAGCCCAGCACCGCCGCGGCCCCGGTCCGGGTGAAAGTTTGCAGGGGACAACAGCCGTCCCGGTGCCGGGTTAACCCCACCGGAACCACGGCCAGCGAGCAGACTGCCGGCCACAGCCCCACCAGATCGCCGTATGTTCTCGCCAGCTCATTACCGTCGTTTAAGCCGGGACAAAGTACGGCCTGGGTGTGCAGCTCAATCCCGGCCCCGGCCAGGTATCGCATTTGCGCCAGGATTTGGCCGGCCCGCCTGTTTCCCATCAACTGCTCCCGCAGCGGCGGGTTGGTGGCATGCACCGAGATATAAAGGGGGCTCAGCCGCTGACGGGCGATGCGCTTGAAGTCGCTGTCGCTGAGATTGGTCAAGGTGATAAAGTTCCCGCTTAAAAATGAGAGGCGGTAATCGTCATCCCTGACGTACAGGGATTCTCTCAGTCCCGGCGGCATTTGCTCCACAAAACAAAAAACGCACTTATTGGCGCACCGGACCGTTCGCCCGCAGGCGTTTTCACCGAAAAAGAGCCCCATGCTTTCATCGAAGTCTTTTTCAACTTCGACGCTCCATTCTTCACCGCCAGGTTTGCGCACTTTAACGGTGATGGCCTCGTCGCTCTCCAAAAACCGGTAATCGATGATGTCCCGCACCGGCTCGCCATTTATTGCCACAACCCGGTCTCCGGGCTCCAGCTCCAGCTCCGCGGCGATGCTGTCCGGTTCCACCATCACAACCTGCAGGCCTTGTTCTTTCAAGAAAGGACACCCCCTGTACTCTCAACTATTATCTATAATTTCCAGGAGGTAGTCAAGGAAGATTTGGCTGGCGGGCCTTTATACCGCGAACGAGTTCGCGCAGCGGAGCATACAATTTTCTCAAACCCAGCTTTGACAGGTACAGGCCGGGCGCCTCAAGAACCGGCAGGCGGCAAAAATAATGCGCGGCCGTCAAAATGCTGTTGTCCTTGAAAGGAATATCCACCAGGCGGAATTCGTTGTCAGGCGGTTGATAAATTTCGATAAAACTTTTGATCAGCCGGTGTGACCACCCGCTTTCTCCCTTCAGCCAGAAGGCGTAAATTTTTTCGCCTGTTTCGTCGCTGCCGAGGAACAAGATTTTCCCGTCCCACTTCCCGGCGCCGTCAAGAAAAAGAAGTTTCTGCAGATCTTCCCTTGCGGGCTGGTCCTTATCTGGCAACATCCCCGTGTGCATTGCAGCCGCCACCGCCGCCAGCGGAAACCGGCTGTCGCTGTAATAGAGCAGCTTCTTCGGCGTCAATTTTCTAAAAGCCTCCGCTTCACATTCACAACCAGGTCTACCACCTCAAAATAGGCAGCCTGCGTGCCGGCCGTCACGATCGGACGGCCCATCCGGATAAAACCCCAGCGCCGCGACAAAGAACCGCCGACTTTCATGGTCAGGTTAACTCTGGTCATGACGTTGACCAGCATGTAGCCGCCGGGGGACACGTCAAAGATGGCGGCGAGGCCGTTAAATATATTTTCAAGAACCCGGGGGTGACCGCGGCGGGCAACGATATAGACCTGGTTGCCGGACTCATCGGCGCCCAGGTAAAATATGTGGCCGTGCTGGCCGGTATTCTGCCGGTCGTAAAGAGGGAGCCGCCAGAAACTTTCTTTCTCCGGCACCCGGTCGGCCGGGAGTATCCCCAAATGAATGGAAGCGGCGGTCACCGACGAGTGCGTACCACCGTAACAGTGATAGATTACCTTCATTGGCCACCTCATTTGTTGATATCGATGCCTTAAGGCTTTGGACCGGTACAGGCCGGGATTCCGCAACCTTAGTGTCTGACGACGATGTAGGCGCCGTTTTCCAGGTCGTGCACCATTGCGTCCATAATTTTGCCCAAATAACGGGCTATTTTTTCCTGCTCCTCTTCGTTCCGGGCAAAAAAAATGGGCGCTCCTCCGCTGACGTGGCCCATTTCCAGGGTCACCACCGCCAGAATGGTTCCAACCGACAATTCACCCAAGGTCCTGCTTCACCTTCTTTTCTGCGCCGCCCGGAATCCCGGGCCCGATTTCAGCGGTTTGCTGCTGGCGCTTTCCAGAACGGGCGTGAGCCTGACCGCCGCCACCAACTGCTCAATGTCTTTTTCCACCGGCACAATGAACAGGCCCACTTCCCCGCTGTCCGGGTTTTTTCGCGCCAGCGGCGTAAATTCAGGGATATCGATATCCTTTTTCGTCCCCACGATGACCGACGCCGTAAAGGCCAGCGCCGCCCGCTGTCCCATATCGTGGATGGTCGCCCTGGCGTTGGCGTTTTTCGGCACAATTTTGACGGCCAGCCCTTCTTTTAGTATTTTTTCCCGCATCTCCTTGAGGCCGATCGTCATTATACCGATTTCATCCACCTTCAGGATGGTCCGTTCGAAGGATATCCTGGCCGGGATCACCTCGCAGATATCACCGATGACATTCCCGGACATAAAGCGGCAGCTGACCGCGAAGCATCCTGCCGCAACGGCGAGCGCCCAGGGAAGGCCGCCGGACTCCATGGCCAGGCTGGCGGCAAAGGCTGTGCCCATGGCCAGGTAGTTCCTCGCCTCAAAGGTCCGGGCAATGCCCTCAATGTAGTCCAGACCCCGCTTGACCAGTTCGGTCTTTTCCAGACTCTCCAGGGTGCTGCGCTCCATACTCCGGATTTCCCGGAACTGCTGCGCGGCCAGGGCCAGGAAGGTCACGGCGGTATAATCCGGCTCAAGAATGGCCGGAACCGCCACAGCACCCAGGGCCGAAGCGATAAAGCCCAGGAAAAGGTGGGCCAGGTAGGCGTGGGGGTAACCTGGGTACTGCCGGTAATCCACACGCAGGAGCGTAAATCTGGTGAAGGCGCCGGCCAAGATCCCGGTTAAAATGACCTGAATGTGTTCTGGTAGATAAAACGACATCTTGGCTCCTTATTGACACCCGTTTTATATATCTGCAGCGGATGAAATGAACCGGCCAGGGGATGCGCTTTAATCTGCAGTTTTGCACCTTAACCCCACGGCTTCGCCATTACTCCTCTCCTTTACCGGTTTTTTCTTCGGGCTTGCGCGCTGCCCGGCGAGACCCCAATGAAAGCAATTCCCTGCCATAGCCGGAAATCCTCTCCCTGGCCAGGGACACGCTGCCGGCGCTGAGCAGGAGAAAAGCCAGTCCGCCAACGATGACGACGCCAAGGATCCACCCCAGCGCCTTCCAGGCGCCCCTGGTCGCCCCGGCCGATTTACCGGGGGCCGTCATGCCGCCGGGAGCCGGAGTGGCCGCGGATAGACCGAGCAGCCCGGGCAGGGATGCGGCAAACATGTCTACGCCCCGTTCGGCTTCCTCCTTGCTGTTGGTATGGGTGCCGGCTTCAATGAGCAGTGCGGTCGGCGACAGGTCCTGGTTGTAGTCTCCTCTGCCGACAAAGATCTCTTTTACCAGCTTCGGGTGGTTGTTATTGACCGAGCCCATCATCCGCTTGGCGAAATCCATATTGGCCGCCATCCGCGGGTTTTCCCGCCCCACCACCAGGCGCAGACTGGCCACGTTTTTACCGTCGATTTTTTCACGGTAGTAGTTGGGATCCGGGACACCGTCCCGGTGCACGTCGAAGATGGCGGCCGGGTTGGTCTTCATCAAGTTTGCCGCCGTCCGGCGCGACCGGGTGTAGGCGTTGTTGTCGTGCGGGTCATGGGGAGTCTGGTCATAATTTACATCCATCCCCTTATTCGTCAGGCGGTCCCCAATGGTCTTGCCCACCTGATAGATGCCACCTTTGAAAGGAATGGTTTCGGTACCGTCAGATGGGACGTAAGACTCATCGGAATGGGTGTGGTAGATGGCGAACCGGCCTGGTTTTTGCCCGGCCCTGGTTTTGGTTACCGGCACCTCCTGGCTGGCATAAAGCTGGTTGTAGGCCAGGATCTGCGGATCCATTCCTAAAAATTTAGCTTCGGCCCGGTCCCCCTCGACCTTTTCCACCCGGTAGCTGCGGCCTTCCGCGGTGAATAATTCATCGCCGGCAAAGGTCATTCTGGCCATCATGGAAATGGTGTTCCCCTGCTCGTCGACAATGGTCGTGTATCTACCGGCCAGGTGGTCGGGGGTCTCTTTCTGTTCTCGCTGAAAGAGACCGGCCACCGTCAGAGTGGGCAGGTAAGGCGCTTGCACAACGGCGGCGCAGGCAAGGATAGACAGGATGGCAAATGCGGCGAACACTCCAATTAACGTCCTCTTCCTATTTTTCTTCATCATCCAGCACCGCCTCACTCCAGTCTGCTCTTTCTTTTTGCCTTGCGTCAAGCCTGTTTTGCCATTCCCGCGCCTGAAATTCAGGCTTCTGCAGACCTCTTACCAGTTCCGGCGGGCGGCCTTCGACCGAAGGACCACCCGCAATCCTTTCCCTCGTTTCACCGATCACCTCGGCCAGCAGCACTGCGATGATGCCCGCCAGCACGATGGTGTCAAAAGCTCCGGCGCCGCCGATGCTCACCGTGTAATTAGACGGCGCGCCGTTGGCTATAAGCCAGAAGTAGTGGTAGATGTCCACCAGCAGGACTCCCAGCGTGGCGGCCACAAACGCCGCCCGCCGCGACCGCCCGGCCAGGTAGGCCACGACCCCCCCGGCCAGGGGGTAAAGGTAGATGGCGTCCAGGACAGCGTAGCGGCCGGCCGGCTCCACCGTGCTGCCGGCGTTGATCAGCGAGCCAACCACGTAAACCACCGCGGACGTGACTGCGGCTGCCGCCAGCGCCCTGCCCCACTCGGTCCTCGTCCCGGCTTTCGACAGGAGATAAACGGCCAGGCCCACGGGAACGAGCGCGCCGCCCACGTTGACGGACGTGTTGAAAGGTGCGAAGGGAAGGGGAATATTGATAAAACTGCCCAGAATAATGGCGGCAATGACAACCAGCGCACCCCGGTCGGTAAGCCTCATCCGGTCCAGGGCGCGCTGGGCAAGACCGAGGTAAACCAGGATGGATACCACAAGCAGGAGCAGCACACCCACTGGAAACCGTTCCAAGCCAATCAGCCTCCTCTTTTTCCTGGAAATTTTCACAGTTAGACTGCCCGTCCGTACTTAAAAATATGCAAAAAAGAGAACGCCGCCGCGGCTAAAACCGGGCGGCAAGTGCGTTTGCGCCAGAAAAGCGAAGAAACAGGTTCGATCGCCCCGCCTCTTCGCTTGCAAATGTTTATCTGATTTTCAAGACCCCGCTTATAGTGGATTGATTCCAAAACAACATTGCAGTGCCCCCGCCCTAACCCCTGAAGGGGAGGGTTAGGGCGGGGGCGGAAGTGGAGGGGCTCATTTTTTTACTTCAGGCGGAGTAAAATCTCCACCTGAAACCCCGGTGTTCAGCTTTAGCAGAACGAGTTCACTCTTTGTCGAACAGGTCTCTTCCCACCATGTCGCCGATGGTGATGACCTCACTGTCATCCTGCGTCTTCGAACTGTATTCGCGAGTATATTCGCGTGGTTCACGGGTTTGCTTTTCTTTCGTCACTTCCCGGATCGAAAGGCGGATGCGCTTTTCACCGGGGTCGACGCTCAAAACCTTAACATTGACTTCTTCGCCTTCCGAGACGACTTCGTCCGGCTTGGCCACATGCCGGTCGGCCAGGTGGGAAATGTGAACGAGACCCTCCACGCCGGGTTCAAGCTGGACAAAAGCGCCGAAAGGAGCAAGCCGCACCACCCTGGCAATGACAATGCTGCCGACGGAATATTTTTCAGTTACGTTGTCCCACGGGTTCGGAAGAACTTGTTTCAGGCCCAGGGAAATTTTTTCGCTGTCCCGGTCAACCTTTAAAACCATCACTTCCAGTTCATCCCCCACCTTGACCGCTTCGGAGGGGTGGTTGATCCGGTGCCAGGACATTTCGGAAATATGCAGCAGGCCGTCGACGCCGCCGATGTCGACAAAAGCGCCAAACTGGGTCAGGCGGCGGACCACGCCCGGAACGACCTGACCTTCCTGGAGATTGTCCAACATATCCAGGCGCAGGCGGGCATAGTCTTCTTCCAGCACGGCCTTGCGGGAAAGAATTACCTTTTTGCGGGGGCGGTTTAATTCAATCACTCTGGCGGTGATCTCCTGGTTCAGGTACTTGGAGAGGTCTTCAACGTAGCCTCTGTCCACCAGTGAGGCCGGCAGGAACGCCCGCACGCCCACATCGACCAGAAGGCCTCCCTTGACCACTTCCCGCACCACACCCGCAATCGGCTCCTGTGACTCCAGCATCTCTTCCAGACCCGCCCAGGCCTTCTCAGCGTCTGCTTTCTCTTTGGAAAGGATCAGCTTTCCCTCGTTGTCCTCTGCTTTAAGCACATACACTTCTATCTCATCCCCCACTTTTACAACTTCCTGTGGGGAGTTAACTTCACAGCAGGACAGTTCCCGAATGGGGATTACCCCTTCAGACTTGGCGCCGATATCCACCAGGACCTCGTCCTGGCCGACATGGACCACGGTCCCCTTGACAATTTCACCGTGGCGCACGGCCCTTACTTCCACCGCGTCCTTCATGCCTTCTTCCGGCATAGTTTCTTCTGAACTGGTTTCTTCTGAACTGGTTTCTTCCGGCATGCCTTCTTCCGGCCTGGTTTCTCCGGCTTCAGCAGTTTCCTGAACGATTTCTTCCGGGATGTTTTGATCTTGAATCTCACTCATTCGGTTCATTACCTCCTCAATTATCCAGTCAGGCGTAGACGCACCTGCCGTCAACCCCACGGTTCTCACACCGCTAAACCACAGGGGATCGATTTCCGACGCCGTTTCAATCCGGTAGGCCGTTGCGCCGGCAGCGCGGCACAGTTGGGCCAGTTTTCTGGTATTGGCGCTGTTTGCGCCCCCAACCACCAGCATCACATCAGCCTGGCGGGCCAGGGCCAGGGCTGACTGCTGCCGCTCGGACGTGGCGCTGCAAATGGTATTGCAGGCCTTGACCTGATTCCCGGCCCTTTTTAATATTTCAACCACCGATTCGAAAGCGGCGTACGGCTGTGTAGTCTGCGCAACCACACCGATCTTTCCCGTCACGTCAATAGCAGCGGCTTCCACAGGGTCTTCCACCACCAGGGCGCTGCCGCCGGTCCAACCGACAATGCCAAGCACCTCAGGGTGTTCCTTGCTGCCGACAACCACCACCTGGCAGCCTTCGGCAGCCAACGCGCCCGCCAGTTCTTGCGCCCGGCGCACAAAGGGACAGGTTGCATCTACCACATGGAGTCCACGCCTGCGGGCGGCATCCATAACATCAGGCCCCACGCCGTGCGACCGGATGATCAGCCGGCCCTCCCCGGCTGAATGAACATCGTCGATTGTCTGAATGCCCATTTGTGCCAGACGATGTACCACCTGCGGGTTGTGGATTAAAGGACCAAGTGAAAAAACAGGGCCGTCTCTTTCCCGGACCGTATCCAGGGCCATTTCAATGGCCCTCCGGACTCCAAAACAAAACCCGGCTTTGCCGGCCACCCTCACTTCCATCAAAAAACCACCCAACTAGTCCAAACTTTCGATAAAAAATTAAAAGTTCCTGCCGGTTTATTTGTAATTTTTTGAACTTTCATTGCCGGCAGCGGTAAGGAAGGCGAAAATCTCGCTCATCGCCCGGTCGCTGGCCTCTTCCAGTGCCGCCCTGGCGGCCTTCGCGCCATCACCGGCGCCAACGGTAAACGGCTTCCCCACCCGAACGAAAACTTTATTCAAAACTCCCCTGGTCCCGCTCAAGGCGACGGGCAGGATGGGAACGCCGGCTTTCTGGGCCAGCATGGCCGCACCGAGATGAGGCTTCATCAGCTCACCGGTTTTGCTCCTGGTTCCTTCCGGGAAAACGCCGACCACCCCGCCATCTTGCAGGATTCCCACGGCTGTGCGGATGGCCGTGCGGTCAGAACGGTCCCGCCGCACCGGGAAGGCGCCCAGGGCACGGATCACGGGGCCGAGCAGCGGTATTTGAAAGAGCTCGGACTTGGCCATGTAATGCACTTTGCGATCAAATGCGCACCCGACCACGACCGGATCCCAGTAGCTGGCGTGGTTCGCAACAATCACGACACCGCCCCCGGCGGGCATGTTTTCTGCGCCGTCCACTTCCCAGCGGCGCAGCAGCAGCAGGAGCAACCGGCACAGCAACCGGGCCAGGCGGTAAAACATTATGAGCCCCCCTGCGCCGCCGCGGCTTTGATAATTCCTAAAACCTGCTCCGGCGCAAGTGTGGAACAATCGACGAGGATGGCGTCGGGAGCCGGCGCAAGGGGGTCCACTTCCCTGGACGAGTCAATGCGGTCCCTTTCGTTCAGTTCCTTCTCCATCTGGCGCCTGTCAATCAGGATTCCCTTTGCGGCCAGTTCCTCCCTGCGCCTGCGGGCACGTTCCGCCGGCGAGGCGGTCAAAAATATTTTAACCTTCGCGCCGGGCAAGACAACCGTGCCGATGTCGCGCCCCTCCATGACGACCCCGTTTCCCCCGGCGGCCATTTCTCTCTGCAATTCCACCAGCCTTTTCCTCACCCCGGGTACTTTCGCCACCAGCGAAACGCACCGTGAAACGTCAGGATGCCGGATTGCCTCAGTAACGTCTGCACCGTTTAAAAGAATCGACCCGTTTTGATCTAATATGATGGAAGTCCCGGCCGCCAGTTTGGTCAGGGCCTGTTCATCGTTCAGGTCGATTCCTTCCCGCGTCGCCTGCAGCGTCAGCGCGCGGTACATTGCCCCGGTATCTATGTATATAAGGCCCAGTTCGACGGCCGCCATTTTAGCAACCGTGCTCTTGCCGGCGCCAGCCGGCCCGTCTATGGCTACATTGATCTTGCTGGCCACTGATTACCTCCACGATAAGAACAGATACTTTTCTTTCTTCGACGTCAAGAGGATATTTCCCTTTCCCTTACTTTAAATAACATGTATTATTCTACCCGCAGCGCATTTAATACATGTTCAAACCCGGGGAAGGACACATCCACACATTCCACGCCCCGGACCAGGGTTTCGCCTTCTGCCGCCAAGCCGGCAACGGCGGCGGCCATGGCGATGCGGTGGTCGCCCCGGCTGAAGCATTCAGCGCCGCGCAGCGCCGGCGCTCCCCGGATCCGCATCCCGTCCGGCAGTTCGGTCACTTCCGCGCCGAATTGCGACAGCATCCCGGCCACGACGGCGATACGGTTCGATTCTTTCACCTTTAGCTCGGCCGCGTCCCGTATTTCCGTAATGCCTTCCGCCGAGGCTGCCGCCACAGCCAGAACCGGGATCTCGTCAATCAGGCGGGGGATCAGCGGGCCGGACACCGTTACGCTGGAAAGCCGCCGGACATAGCGCACCCGGACATCGGCCACGGGCTCTCCGTCCTGCTCCCGCCGGTTGAGCAGCGTGAGGTCGGCCCCCATGGCCCGGAGCACCTCAATGATGCCGTCCCGGGTCGGATTGACACCCACACCGGTGACGGTGAGGTCGGAACCGGGCGCCAGGGAGGCGGCCACCATCAGGAAAGCAGCCGAAGAAATGTCCCCCGGCACCGCAATTTTGCGGCCTTTCAGGTCGGGGCGGCCCTGAACCCGGGTCATGTTCCCATCGACTTTCACCCGGGCGCCGAAGTGGACAAGCATCCGTTCCGTGTGATCCCGGGAGCGGGAAGGCTCGGTGACGGAAGTCTCTCCCCCGGCAAAAAGACCGGCCAGCAGCACCGCCGACTTGACCTGGGCGCTGGCCACCGGGGAAGTAAAATCGATCCCTTTCAGCAGTCCACCCTGGACGGCCAGTGGGGCAAGGCTGCCGCCATTCCGGCCGAGCACCACGGCCCCCATCTGCCGGAGCGGCCCGGCTACCCGCGCCATCGGACGGCCGCGCAGGGATTCGTCCCCGGTGACCACGCTGAAAAACGGCTGGCCGGCCAGGATTCCCAGCAGCAAACGCATGGTGGTACCCGAGTTGCCGGCGTCCAAAACGTCGACGGGCTCGGTGAGCCCGTCGAGTCCCCGGCCGCGGATTCGGACCCGCCCCTCGACAGGCCCTTCGATCTCCACCCCCATCTTCCGAAAGCAGCCGATGGTGGACAGGCAGTCCTCCCCGGCCAGGAAATTGTCAATCACGGTTTCCCCCGCGGCGAGGGAACCGAGCATCACCGCCCGGTGAGAGATTGATTTGTCCCCGGGAACGGCGGTCACGCCGCGCAGACCCGGGCCGGACCGGATCTTGATCTCCTTTTTCATCCTTCCACCTTCCTACTTTATTCTAACGGCTATCCCCTGCTCTCTCAGCAGCCGGGCAGCCTCCACTTGCTCCTTTTCCGCACCGAACCCCAGCCGGATGGTGCCCCCCTCCCCCTCACGCACGCGCAGGATTTCGATATCGTTGATGTTGATCCCGGCCTCCGCCAGGCGGGAAGAGAACCAGGCAATGACGCCGGGCCGGTCGGGCACCGTGATCACCACCTCGTACAGGCAGGGCAGATACCCCTTGGTCCGGGCGGGCAGGCCCAGGCGCGTTTCCCTGGCCCGGGACAATTCGGCCATAATCACCGCATCGTCTTCGTTCTCCACAGCCCCCTCAAACCGGTCCAGCACGGACCGGAACGCGTGGATCATATCCAATAAACGGCGCTTGTTGGTTTTAAAGATGTCCCGCCACATCACCGGACTCCCGGCGGCGATGCGGGTCACGTCGCGGAATCCACCGGCGGCCAGGGGCAGCACCTGCGCGCTGCCGGGCAGGCCAGCCACGGTGTTGACGAGGGCGGCAGCCAGGAGGTGGGGCAGGTGGCTGACCGCAGCCACGGCCAGGTCATGGCCGGCCGGGTCCATTTCAATCACCCTGGCCCCCACCCCCAATGCCATCTGCCGCACTCTCGCCACGGCCTCCGGCCGGGTGTTTTCAGTAGGGGTGATGATATAATAGGCATTCTCATACAGGTAGGGATCGGCGCCGCGCACCCCATTCTGCTCGGAACCGGCCATGGGGTGTCCGCCCACAAAATGAATGCCGCCGGCAAGCAGCTCTTCCGCCTCAAATACTACCGCCGACTTGGCGCTGCCGACATCGGTCACCACCGCGCCCGGCGCGAGGAAGGGCTTTATCGCGCGCAGGACGGGAATGGTGGCGCTGATCGGGGTGGCGATAATCACCAGCTCAGCGCCTTCAACCGCTTTCGCCGGAGAGGCGGCGATACGGTTAATCGCCCCCGTTTCCAGGGCCAGCTCCAGGTTTTCCCGGCGTGAGCCGGCGCCGGTTACCTCGCGGGCCAGTCCCCGCTCGAGCAGGGCCAATCCGAGCGAGCCGCCGATCAGCCCCACTCCGATGATGGCCACCCGGTCAAACGCGGGCTCCACTACATTTTCCTCCCGGTAATGGCCGACACCTGGCGCAGCTCATTCATCAAGGCGGCAAAATTGACCGGAGTCAGGGACTGGGGACCGTCACAGAGAGCCTCCGAAGGGTTCGGGTGCATTTCGATCAAAAGGCCGTCCGCCCCGGCCGCAATCGCAGCCCTGGCCATCGGGGGAACAAACCGCCATTTGCCGATGGCGTGGCTGGGGTCGACGATGACCGGCAGGTGGGAGAGGTACTTCACCACCGGAACCGCCGTGAGGTCCAGGGTGTTTCTGGTATAGGTCTCGAAACTGCGGATGCCCCGCTCGCAGAGGATGACGTTGTAGTTGCCCCCGGCCATGATGTATTCGGCGGCCATCAGCCATTCCTCCACCGTCGCCGCAGAACCTCTTTTCAGCATGACGGGTTTATCCACCTTGGCTACTTCCCGCAGCAGGAAAAAGTTCTGCATGTTGCGGGCGCCGATTTGCAAAATGTCGGCGTACTCCGCCACCAGCGGCAGTGTGCGCGCGTCCATCACCTCCGTCACGATGTAGAGGCCGGTCTCCTCCCGCGCTTCCGCCAAAAGCTTCAGTCCCTCTTCCTCCAGCCCCTGGAACGAGTAGGGGGATGTTCTCGGCTTGAAGGCCCCGCCCCGCAGCATGGTGGCGCCGGACGCTTTGACCATTTGGGCCGCTGCCAGGAGCTGCTCCCGGCTCTCAACAGCACATGGCCCCGCCATAACGTGAATGGTATCCCCGCCGATTTCCAGATTGCCCACCCGTACCACGGTGTCTTCCTCGTGGAAAGTGCGGCTGGCCAGCTTATAGGGTTGCAAGATGGGCACCACTTTCTCCACCCCGGGCATGGCCTCCAGCGCCATGTCGCTCAGATGGGTTTTATCTCCGATGGCGCCGATGATGGTGCGCTCAACACCACGGGAAAGATGAATTTGGAAGCCGAACCGTTCCAGCTTCAACACAACGGACTCGATCTGATCATCACCAGCCCGGTGATTCATCACAATAATCATTTATATAACCCCCCTTCGAATTCAGACGGGATCCGAAATACGGCCTGGCCAGAAAATACATCTTTTAGCCGGCCCCTTTCAGGGCCGCCCTGATCTCCCGGGCCAGGGCGGCGATTTCAGACCCGGCCTGGACACCCTTTGCGGCGACGATCTTGACGAAAGCGCTGCCGACCACGACAGCGTCGCAGTGAGCGGCCATGCGCGCCGCCCCGGCCGGGCCGGATATGCCGAAGCCTACAGCCAGCGGCAGGGACGTCGCTTCGCGCACCCGGTTCGTAAACTTCGCCATATCGGTTTGAATTTCCTCCCGGAAACCGGTCACACCGGTTACGGAAACGCAATAAATAAATCCCCGCGCCGCAGCGGCGATGCCCGCAAGCCTTTTGTCGGTGGTCGTCGGCGCCACCAGGGGAATCAGGTCCAGACCGGCGCCGTCCCCTGCTTCAAGCAGGGGGGCACATTCCTCCAGGGGCAGGTCCGGCACGATCAGCCCGTCCACGCCGGCAGAAACGGCAGCCTGCGCAAACGTTTCGAGACCGAACTGGTAAACGGGGTTATAATAGGTCATCAAAATCAACGGAATATTGCTGTTTCGCCGGATCCCGCGGGCCGCCTCCAGGACGCCCCGGACAGTCGCCCCGCTTTCCAGGGCCCGCCTGGACGCCTCCTGGATCACCGGTCCATCGGCCAGGGGGTCGGAAAAGGGAACACCCAGTTCGATCAGGTCGGCCCCGGCCTCCGCCAGCTGCAACGCCAGGGTTACCGTGGAGACCAAATCCGGATCACCGGCCGTGAGATAGGCAATCAAGCCTTTATCGCCTCTGTTTCGCAGTTCCGCCAGCCGGGCACTGATGCGGCCTGGCCCTTCCCTTCCAGTCATAGGGACACCCCCCTTTCACCGGCAATCACGTTTACATCCTTGTCTCCCCGCCCGGACAGATTGACCAGAAGCACCTGTTCCGGCTCAAGCTCCCGGGCCAGCCGCACCGCTTCGGCAATGGCGTGGGCACTTTCCAGGGCCGGAATAATCCCGTCCGTGCGGCACAGCAGTTGAAAGGCAGCCAGCGCCTCGTCGTCGGTAACCGCGGTGTACTTCGCCCGGCCGCTGTCCTTCAAATAGGCGTGTTCCGGGCCGACGCCCGGGTAATCCAGGCCGGCCGATATAGAATGAGCGTTTTTAATCTGCCCGTCTTCATCCTGCAAAATGTAACTCAGGGATCCGTGCAGCACCCCCGGCTTGCCCAACCCCAGTGTGGCCGCGTGCTCCGCGGTGGAAAGGCCTCGCCCGGCAGCCTCCACGCCGATCAGTTTAACCCCGGCATCCAGTAAAAAAGAATAGAAAATACCCATTGCGTTGCTGCCGCCGCCGACGCAGGCCACCACATAATCGGGCAGGCGGCCGGTTTCCCGGAGCATCTGTTCTTTCGCCTCGGTCCCGATCACCGACTGAAAGTCGCGCACCATGGCCGGGTATGGGTGCGGGCCGGCTACCGAGCCGATCAGGTAGTAAGTATCCTCCACATTGGTAACCCAGTCCCGGATCGCCTCGTTCATGGCGTCCTTCAGGGTGCGGCTGCCGGTGGAAACGGGGATCACCTCGGCGCCTAAAAGGCGCATGCGAAAAACGTTGGGGCTCTGCCTTTGAATGTCCTCCTCCCCCATGTAGACAGCGCACCGGAAGCCGAACAGCGCGGCCGCCGTGGCCGTGGCGACCCCGTGCTGCCCGGCGCCGGTCTCGGCGATAACCCTCGTTTTTCCCATCCGCCGGGCCAGGAGCGCCTGGCCGATGGTGTTGTTGATTTTGTGGGCGCCGGTGTGGTTGAGGTCCTCCCGTTTCAGATAAATTCTCGCGCCGCCGCAATGCCTGGTCAGCCCCTCGGCGAAGTACAGGGGAGAGGGGCGGCCCACGTAATTTTTCAAATAATACAGCAGCTCCGCCTGGAAACTCGTATCCAGCGTGGCGCTGGAATAGGCGTCAATGAGCTCCTCAAGGGCGGGCATCAGTGTCTCGGGAACGAAGCGCCCCCCGTAACCGCCAAAATATCCTCTTGCGTCAGGTTTCATCCCGTCACGACCTCTCTTGTGCTGCCGTCCACAGCAGGGTTCCGGCGCCGTATTCACGATAAATTGTTTTCTGCCTGCGCTGCTCGCTGCTCGCACATCTGGAGCAGCAGCGCCCAGAAGTTCCCGCACCCCGTCCCCGGGGTTCGGCCGGCGCATCAGCGCCTCCCCCACCAGGGCGGCGTGAACTCCGTGCTCACGCAGGAGAAGCAGATCTGCCCTTGTTTTAATGCCGCTTTCACTGACCACGGTCACATTTTTAGCTTCAACCCGGCGGACCAGCTTCAGGGTGGTGTTCAGGTCCGTTTCAAAGGTGCGCAGGTCCCGGTTGTTAATCCCAATCACGGTGGCTCCGGCTTCCCGGGCGGCGTATGCTTCGTCCTCCGTGTGGACCTCTACCAGGCAGCTCAGGCCGATTTCTCCAGCCAGGGACAGAAAGCCGGACAATTCCCGGCGCGACAGGACAGCGGCAATTAAAAGAACCGCGTCCGCCCCCAGGAGCCGGGAGTGATAAATCTGGTACTCGTCGATAATAAAGTCCTTGCGCAGCAAGGGGAGGGGGGTGAAACGGCGGACCCGCTCCAGATGTCCGGGCTGCCCGCCGAAAAACTTGCTGTCGGTGAGCACCGATATGGCCGCGGCCCCGGCTTCCAGATACTGCCCGGCGATGACCAGTTCGTCAAAATCCTCCCGGATGACCCCCCTGGACGGTGAGGCCTTCTTAATCTCGGCAATCAGGGCTACCTCACCCGGCCGCCGCAAGGCGGCAGAAAAGGGAGGCCTGGGAACATATGACAGATCTTGGATTATTGTTTTCAGTTGGTTAAATGGAAAGGATTCTTTCTGACGAGCCACCTCAACTTTTTTGTGAGCGATGATTTTTTCCAGGATCATTGGGCAGCCGCCTTCCGGGGTGACATGTTCCGGGTGAAGTCAACCAGTGCTTCCAATTTGGCCAGGGCGGCCCCGGAATCAATGGACTCTTCCGCCACCGCAACGGCGCTCTTGATTTCTCCTGCCCGCTCCCCGGCCACAAGTCCCAAGGCGGCGTTCAAAACCACGGCGTCGCGCCGGGGCCCTTTTTCCCCGGACAGCACACGGCGGATGATCAGCGCGTTCTCTTCCGCAGAACCGCCGGCCAGAGCGGAAACCGGCGCATAGGCAAACCCGAATTTTTCCGGCTCCAGGACACCCTTGCGCACCGACCCGCCTTTCACCTCGCAAAGCACTGTGGAGCCGGCGAGGGAAACTTCGTCCAGCCCGCCCGCCCCGTGGACGACAAAGGCCCGGGCGCTGCCGAGGCGAGCCAGCACCCTGGCCACGATCTCGGTCAGGCGCGGGTTGTATACACCGACCACCTGCGCCTGCGCGCCGGCGGGGTTGGTCAGCGGCCCGAGAATGTTAAAAATAGTCCGGATGCCGATCTCGCGGCGCGGCCCGGCGGCATTGCCCATGGCCTTGTGCAGCAGCGGAGCAAAGAGAAAGGCCATGCCGACCTGGTTTAAGCAGTCTTCCGCCCCCCCCGGGTCGATGTCGACCCGGACGCCGAGGGCCTCCAGCACGTCGGCGCTGCCGCAACGGCTGGAAACCGATCGATTGCCGTGTTTGGCCACCGGCAGGCCGGCCCCGGCCAGTACAAAGGCGGCCGTGGTGGAAATGTTGAAGGTGCTGGAGCCGTCTCCCCCCGTGCCGCAGGTGTCCACCAGCAGCCGGTGGGATGACCGGACCGGCGTGGCGCGCTGCCTCATCACCCGGGCAAAACCGGTAATCTCTTCCACCGTCTCCCCTTTCAGGTGAAGCGCCGTTAGAAACGAGGCGATCTGGGCGGGGGTGGCCGCGCCATCCATGATTTCTTCCAGCACCGCGCCGGCCTCATTTTCGGCCAGATGCTGCCCGGTAACCACCTTTTTAATGGCTTCCCTGATCACTCAACTCAACCCCTCTCAACTTTAAAGATCTGTTTTGAAGTATTTAATTACAGTCCACTTCTCACGTGGCCAAAAAGTTCTCCAGAAGACGGTGCCCGTGCTCGGTCAGGATTGATTCCGGGTGAAACTGCACCCCTTCCACCGGGAGTTCCCTGTGCCGAATGCCCATAATTTCGCCTTCCCCGGTCCAGGCGGTAATTTCCAGACAGGCGGGCAGGGTTTCCCGCTCCACAATCAGCGAGTGGTAGCGGGTGGCGTTATAGGGGGAGGGCAGGCCGTGGAAAACCGTCCGCCCATCGTGATGGATCGGGGAGGTCTTGCCGTGCATCAGCCTGCCGGCGCGCACCACGTTCCCGCCGAAAGCCTGACCGATGGCCTGGTGACCCAGGCACACCCCCAGAATCGGGATCTCGCCGGCAAAACGGGTGATGGCGGCCAGGGACACGCCAGCCTCATTGGGGGTGCAGGGACCCGGTGAAATGATCATGTGCGCGGGCTTGAGCCGGCCGATTTCTTCACAGTCGATTTTATCATTGCGGATTACTTTGACCTCCCGGCCCAGTTCACCCAGGTACTGAACCAGGTTGTAGGTAAAGGAGTCGTAGTTGTCAATCATCAATACCACTAGAACCCATCCTCCTCCAGAATGTTCAAGAGCGCCCCGGCCTTGTTCAGCGTCTCCTCATACTCGGCCTCCGGCACCGAGTCGGCCACGATCCCGGCGCCCGCCTGGACATAGGCTACCTCCCGATGGATCAGGACGGTCCGGATGGTAATGGCGGTGTCGAGATTGCCGGAAAAACCGAGGTAACCAACTGCCCCGGCGTAGATACCGCGGCGGTCCGGCTCCATTTCCTCGATGATTTCCATTGCCCGCACCTTGGGCGCCCCGCTCACAGTGCCGGCCGGAAAACAGGCGGCCAGGGCGTCGAAACAGGTTTTTCCCGATGCCAGCCGGCCCTGAACAGTGGATACAATGTGCATCACATGGGAATACTTCTCCACCTCCATAAAGCGGACCGGCCTGACACTGCCCGGAAGACATACCCGCCCCAGGTCGTTGCGGCCGAGGTCGACCAGCATCAGGTGCTCGGCCCGTTCCTTTTCATCCGCCAAAAGCTCCGCGGCCAGCGCCCGGTCTGCCGCCGCGTCCGCTCCCCGTGGCCGGGTGCCGGCAATGGGACAGGTTTCTGCAATGTCCCCTTCCACCCGCACCAGCATTTCAGGTGACGATCCAACTACGGCGGCTTCACCGAAATCAAGGTAATAGAGATACGGTGAAGGATTCAAGGCCCGGAGGCGGCGGTAGGCATGAAACGGGTTCCCCCGGAAGGGGAGCTGAAAGCGCTGCGAAAGCACGACTTGAAGAACGTCGCCGGCGGTGATATATTCCTTTATTTTGCGAACTTTTTCTATAAATTCCGCCCGGCTCATATTGGCCTGCGGCCGGACGGGTGTCCGGACAGGAACCCGGTTCTGCGGGGAGGAGACGCTTTTTTTCAGGGCGGCTTCAATCTCTTCAATTCGCTCGCGGGCCCGGACAAAAGCGGCGTCGGGATCGTCTCCGGGCAGGCTGTTGACGATCACTTTTAAATTATGTCTGACGTGGTCAAATACGAGGATGACGCCGGGGAAGACGAACCAGGCATCGGGCAGACTGAACCGCTTCGCGGCGTGCTCGGGCAGCTTTTCCAGGCCGCGCACCATGTCGTAGCCGAGGTAGCCGACGGCGCCGCCGCAAAACCGGGGGAAGCCCGGGAAATCTGGAACGCTGTAAGCGCCGATGATGCCGGCCAGCGCCTGCAGGGGCTGTTCCTCCACTTTGCGGGTCAAACCGGCTTCCGTCACGGTGCCCGCGGCCCCGTGGGACTGGTAGGTGAGAAACGGGTCAAAACCGATAAAGGAGTAACGGGCCAAGTTCTCTCCGCCTTCAACGCTTTCCAGGAGAAAAGACGGGCTGGGCGGAGCGACTTTTAAATAAACGCTGATTGGAGTTTCCATATCGGCCGGCAGTTCCAGTGACACCGGGATCAGGTTATGCTTCCGGCTGAGCGCGATGTAATCCTCCCGATTCGGATAAATCAATTGATTCCCCCCGCATCTGCATTTTTAATGCCTTGACTCCGTGCGCAAAAGCAAAGCCGGTACCCAAATGAGTACCGGCATTTTCCTCAAAAGAAAACGATCGGCTCACCTCAGCTCCGCTATAAAACGATACTCTTCTCATCTCAACTCTGCAAAAACCTTGAATTTAAAATAGCACACCGGAAAGGAAATTGTCAAGCACTTCTTTCTTGAAAAACCAGGACCGGGCGGGAGAGATTGTTCAACAGACCGGCCGGCGCACTGCCCATGCGGTCAGTACAGGTATTTTAACACTGATTCTCCCATCTTGGCGATCAAAAAACCATAGCCGAAAAACCGGATGGTTTTGCCCAAAGTTAAATAAAAAAACACTGCCGGCGGTTTTTGTTTTAAGAACCCCGACAAGATGACCATAATCCGGTATGGAAAAATCGGAAATACGGAAGCCACGACCAGGGCCAGATAGCCATATCTGGAAAACAGGGCCACGCTTTTTTTTATTTTGTTCGCGGAAACGTAACGGACAATGACGGTCTGACCGCAGTAATAGGAAATGAAATAGGTCACCATCAGTCCCAAAACGCTTCCGGCGACGCAGCAAGAGGCATAGGGGACGAGCTTGGCCTGATCGACCAGCAACATCGGGAACAAAGCGACCTCCGGACCGATGGGCAAGAAAATGGCGTTGGCAAAAGAAATTAGAAATAAAAACAGCCCCTGGTCGTTGTTTTGCAGCCAATTCACTATTTCCACAAATTTCACCTGATTACAAGATTATCCGCCGTATTTTGAAAACCTCCCCGGGGCTGAAACACACAGCAAAACAACCGGTTTTCACCCCGGCTGTTCAAAAATAAAGGCTGTCGGATTATTGCGGCAGAAGGTCAACCCGCAGCTTGACGGCTTCCTTCAAGTAGATGTGTTTCAGATCCCGCTGCGACTTACTCGTATTCACGTGGACCAGGATCCGGATACACTTCTCCAAACGGCCGGGAATCTTGATTTCCGTGGCACATAACAGGGGAACATACTTCCAGCCCATTTCCCTCGCCGCAGAAGCGGGGAATTCGGCGTTCAAATCCTGCGTCACCGTGAAAAAAGCGCTGGCAATATCTTCCGGATCGAGCTCGTTCTCCCTGATAATCGCCTCCAGCAGTTCCCGGGTCGCCATGACGATTTCACCGGCACTGTTCCGTTCCACCGTAATTGCCCCTCTGATTCCCCTGACTACCGTGTTGGTCATCCTGCTCCTCCCCCGTGGTCTTAAATAGTATCTGCTCAAACCGTACCGCCCGGTGACCAGGACCGGCTGCCACCTCATCCAGGTGCAACTCACTTTAGATTATATTTCCGCTCCATCCAGGCGCGAAATTCCTTCATCTCCTGGTGCACTCTAAACATCAAACGCTCAATGTCGTAGCGGCTCATTAAAAGGGAATCGGGCTCAACAACCTCTATTTTCCGAAAGTCGTCCCGCGTAATAAATTGAATCACGCTTTCCAGGCTGTCGGCATTCAGAGTCAATACCAGCGGAGCATAGGAAACTTCGGGGTGGTTGATTTCATCAACCACCGTGTAGACATCGCTGCCCACGTCGATATCTTCAATGTGGATCCCCTGAATCGGCACGTTGCGGAGAAGCGAAACCTGCTGCTCCCGGGCCTCTTCCGCCGCCTTGTCCGTGGTTTTGCCCCCGAAAAGAAAGCGGCCCGGCTTGCCTGTCCCTTTAAAATCAAGGCGAACTTTAACTCGAATGCCACACTGATATTCTATCCCATCCCCAGCCTGAAGTTTCGTCAAAAAAACCCCTCCCTGCGTCGGGTGTGTCGATAAGATAGAATGTTCTACCACTATCCCTGAAATCCTCTATTTTAAAACTAAACTTTTGTCTCTTCCGAATCATTGGTCTTACGGAATTGCGAAGGAATACCCGAATGGGACATTCTGCCCTGACTATCCTGTAATTGGATACCAGCGAAATACAAACTGACATCAGTGGTATGAAGCTTTTCCGCTTGACAAAGGCATAAGTTGGAAATATGATAAAAATGATGCCTGTTTAAATGGTGGACAAGGTTAAGCAGCGCCAAAAAATTGCCTTTATCGAGAAGAATCTGCGACTGCTGGAAGAATTGAACCAGCAAAGATATAAAGGAGGCAGCGCCTGAAACATAATGAGAATAGAGCTCAAAGCCGGGCTTGCCGGGCGGCTGGGCCGGGTGGCTTTGGGGAAAGAGCCGGCCGACCTGATGATAACCCGTGGTGACGTAGTGAACGTTTATACCGGCGAGGTCCTTAAAGAACACCAGGTACTCACGGCCGGCGGCAGGATCGCCTATGTGGGGCCGGAAAACGAATTTCCCACAGGGCCCGGCACCGTAGTTATCGACGCCGGCGGACAGGTGATTATTCCCGGGCTGATCGACGCCCATACACATATCGACGCCCTGCTTAAAGTCGGGGAGTTCGTGCGGCTTTCCCTGCCCAGGGGGACCACCACGGTCATAACCGAATGCTCAACCCCTGCCAATGCCATGGGCGCGCGGGGTGTGAAGGCCTTTTTGAAACAGTTCAAAAATCAACCCCAGAGGATTTTTGCCACGGCGCCGGCGATATCTTTTCTTTGTTCCGACCGGGCAAACGGCATCAAGTCGATCAGTGCGCCCGAAATGATCCAACTGCTGGAGCAGCCTGAAGTGCTGGGCCTGGGGGAGGTCTACTGGTCCAAGCTTCTGAACGGGGAACCGGACGAGGAACTGATTGAAATCATCGAAGCTGCCGCGGCCCTGGGAAAAACCGTGGAGGGGCACGGGGCGGGCGCAAAAAACAAGAAACTGGCGGCCCTGGCGGCCCACGGCATTGACTCCTGCCACGAACCCATCACTGCGGGAGAGGTGCTGGAAAGGCTGCGGCTGGGGTTGTTCGCCATGATCCGGGAGGGGTCGATCCGCCGGGAAATGGAAGCGGTGATCAAGCCTTTATGCGCTATGAGCGCGGACCCGCGCAGGGCCGTCCTGGTTACAGACGGACTCTGGCCCGTGGACTTAATCCGCTGCGGCCATATGGATTACATCCTGCAAAAGGCTATCGACATGGGCCTCGACCCGGTGACGTCCGTCCGGATGGTCACTTTGAATGCAGCGGAACACTTCCACCTGGGGGACGACCTGGGCGGAATCGCCCCCGGCAAGTGCGCCGACATGGTGGTCATCCCCGATCTCAAGACCATTGAGCCGCGCCTTGTAATTTGCCGGGGGACGCTGGTGGCACGGGAAGGGAAGATGCTGGTGAGCCCGGCGGCGGAAGATTTGCCGGACGACGCATACAGGTGCGTCAACCTGCCTCCGCTGCAGCCCGGCTTCTTCCGTGTACCGGCGGTTTCCCCGGCGGCGAAAATAAAGGTGCGGGCGATAGAGCAGGTCACCAGTATATTGAACCGGGAAACAACCGTCGATTTGCCGGTAATCGACGGTGCAGTAAGCGCCGCCGGAATTGACGACGTCTTGAAAGTGGCGGTGCTGGACCGGTTCAGCGGCGCCGTCCACGGTTCCACCGGGTTCATAAAAGGCTACGGCTTATGCCGGGGAGCCCTGGCCAGCAGCTTCAGCTTCGACGGAGGAAACCTGGTGGTTATCGGCAGCAACGACCTTGACATGGCTGCTGCAGTAAACCGGATTAGAGATTTACAGGGCGGGATAGTCTATTGTTGCGGCGGACAGGTGGTGGAAGAAGTGCCGCTGCCGGTATTCGGCGCCGTATCCGGGCTGGCGGGGCCGGAAGTGTCCAGGAGGCTTTTGTCCGTAAAACAGGCTCTGCGGGCTGCGGGGTGCGGGAGCGAAGACCCCCTCTTGACCGTGTTTACCATCAACTTCACTCCCATCCCCTCGCTCAGGCTCCTGGCCGGCGGGTACTGGCTGGCAAAGGAAAACCGGGTGGTGGATAAATTTATATAGCTTTTGGCCAAGTTTATACTTTCTAAGACGCTCCCTTTTAAAATGGCGGATGCCGCAGAACCGGTCTTCTTAATTTTTTCAACCTATGACTTTGACGTTGACCTGCCTTGAGGGGAGGCTTTTTTGATGTTGATCGGCGCTTTTTTAACTTTTGAGCCGGCCTCTGTCCCCATCTTCAGACTTTCAAGCTCTTTTCGGCTCAGGTGGCGAAACTGTCCGGGCCGCATGTCTTGCAGTTTCACCTCTCCGAACTGCTCGCGCACCAGGCGCAGGACCGGGCAGCCGATTTTCTCGCACATGCGGCGAATCTGGCGATTGCGCCCCTCATGGATTGTGATTTCCAAAAGGGCGTTCCCTTCCCGCTCACCTAAAAGGCGCACCTCAGCCGGAGCTGCCGGTCCGTCATCGAGCTCCATCCCTGCGGTCATACCGTCCAGCGCCGACTTGGTCGGAACGCCGGACACCCGGACCCGGTACGTTTTCGGCACCCGGTGCTTCGGGTGCGTCAGAAGAAAAGTAAAATCACCGTCGTTGGTAAGCAGGAGCAGGCCTTCACTGTCATAATCCAAACGCCCGACCGGGTATACTCTCTCTTTAACGCTCCGCACCAGATCCGTCACGGCCTTCCGGCCCTTTTCATCGTGCATGGTGGTTACGTAGCCCCGCGGCTTGTAAAGAGCCAGGTAAACTTTGCGCCCCGCTGCTGAAAGCCTTTCCCCCCCGACTTCAATTCTGTCCTCAAGCGGATCTACCTTCGTTCCTGGTTCCGTGACAATTTTACCGTTCACCTTGACCATTCCGGCCGCAATCATTTCCTCGCAGCGCCGCCGGGAAGCGACGCCTGCCTGGGCCATCATTTTCTGCAATCGTTCCATAAAACCGCCCCGTCTGTTTTTTTGAAATCACTATAATCAAATATACCACACTACACTCAATTTTAATTGTCCTTTTATCGTTCCCAGTCACAAGAACCTGTCTCTAATATTACAGGGTAAACTTAAAAAATACTGGACATTTTCAACCTTTTCTGTTAAAATATACCAGATATCAAGCTGATGCTATAATATATTAAAAATGAACTTCATCCTGGATTAACGCAAACCATCTTTATAATGCTATCCATTTCATGTTATAATTTATGATGTAGACTACGAGGGAACTTTTGCAAACCGATGCAATGATAAAAATTGCAACCAGGGGCATTATTAATAAAACGCTTTATTTTTTGAATGAATTTTATCAGGGGGTGCAAACGAATTATGATCCTTAAAGTAGGCATTAACGGCTTTGGCCGGATCGGACGCCTGGTTTTCCGGATTGCCATGAACAGGGACGACATCGAGGTGGTGGCGGTAAACGACCTGACAAACGCCTGCACGCTGGCCCACTTGCTCCAGTACGACTCGGTGCACGGCATACTAGACGCCAATATTTATGCCAATGAAGAGCAAGAGTTTAAAGTCAACGGCAAGGACATCAAGACCTTCGCTATTCCCGACCCCGGCTCCATTCCCTGGGGGGAACACGGGGTTGACGTGGTCGTCGAGTCCAGCGGGCGCTTTACGGACCGGTCGAGCGCGGCCAAACACCTTTCCGGCGGCGCCAAGAAGGTGATCATTTCAGCGCCGGCCAAAAACGAAGATATCACCATCGTCATGGGCGTCAATGAGGGAAAATACGAACCGGCCAGACACCAGATCATTTCCAACGCCTCCTGCACAACCAACTGCCTGGCGCCCTTTGCTAAAATTATGCACCGGGAATTTGGAATTGTCCGGGGCATGATCACGACCGTGCACTCCTACACCAACGACCAGCAAATCCTGGACCTGCCGCACAAGGATCTCAGGCGTGCCAGGGCCGCCGCCATGTCGATCATCCCGACCACTACCGGCGCGGCCAAAGCGGTGGCGCTGGTCTTACCTGAACTCAAAGGCAGGCTGAATGGCATGTCCATGCGGGTGCCCACTCCAAACGTATCGGTGGTGGATCTGGTGGCTGAATTGGCCAAACCAGCCTCGGCTGAGGATTTAAACGAGGCCTTTAAAGCTGCCGCCGCAGGAGAACTGAAAGGAATCCTGTCTTACAACGAGCTTCCTCTGGTATCACGGGACTACAACGGCGACCCTCACTCCTCCATCATTGACGGCCTCTCAACCATGGTCATTGAAAACAAACTGGCCAAAGTGATTGCCTGGTATGACAATGAGTGGGGCTACTCCAACCGGGTGGTTGACCTGGCCGTGTATATTGGAAAGCGGGGATTATAAAAGAGAAATGCAAGATGTTCATTTCCTTGAGCGAAGCAAGGAGGGTCTGCTCAGCCTCTCCTTGCTTTTTTCGCGCCTTTAGCTGCTGGACAAACGATATCCGCTTTGTAATTCCTGTTAAGCTAGAAATTAGTCAAAATATTTCATTGAAAATGTTCGAATAACAGTGTTATTATATATAGAAGAAAATTAGACATCCGGAAACCGCGTTTATAAAGCGATCAAACCTAAATTTTAGGTGCTTGTTGTACGTGTACTGAAATAAGTTTCAATTATTTGTTTGAAAATATTTATAAATACACTTTTATAGTTATACTTAATTTACTGAAATCAATTGGAAGGAAGAAGGTGTTTAGGCTGTGACTTTTTTATTTGACGGCGACCAGTCCTTTTATACGAGAGTAAGGGAGCAAAGCGACCAGCCGATGGAATTGTGTTACCAGTGCCAAAAATGCGCCGCCGGATGTAAAATGGCTGAACAAGGCGAATATACGCCGAACCAGATTATCAAGATGGTTCAAATGGGAATGAATGATAAAGTTTTGCATTCATCCAGCATCTGGTTGTGTTCATCTTGCGAAATCTGTGGCGCCCGGTGCCCCAACGAGATCAAGACGGCTGAAATTATCGACGTCTTAAAGGAAATCGCCGTAGAGACCAATATGATCAAAGAAAAAAAGATCAATCTTTTTAATAAAGTTTTTCTGGATACGGTGCGTTCAATTGGCCGGATTCACGAGACCAGGATGATGATGAGTTACAAGCTTAAAAGCGGTGATCTTTTTTCAGACCTGGATTTGGGTTTTCAAATGTTTGCCAGGGGAAAGCTCCCTCTCTTGATGAAGGGTACAAAATCAAAGGCCAAGGTAAAACGAATATTTGACCGCTGTAAAAATGTTGACCGTTGATCAGTTATTTTTTCACAATAACAGTAAAGCGAGGGGTGCTAAGTGGAATTATCATACTACCCGGGATGTTCCCTGGAAGCCAGCGCCATAGAATACAATCTGTCTGCTATAGCCGTATGCGAAGCCCTTGGGATTGAACTAAAAGAACTAAAAGATTGGGTCTGCTGCGGCGCTACTTCCGCGCACAGCACTAATCCATTACTGGCCCAGGTCTTACCTTCACAGAATCTGGCCCTGGCTCAGGAAGCCGGGCTTGATCTGGCGATACCCTGTGCCGCGTGTTACAACCGGTTGAAAAGAGCCGACCACGCTCTGCGCTATAATGAAACCAAACGCAAGCAAACCGAGGAAATTATTGAATTTAAATATACCGGGCAGGTTCGGGTGATGTCGTTGCTGGAAGCGATTGTCAAAGGCCTGGGTATTGACAAGGTGGCAAAAAAAGTTTCAAGCCCCTTAAACGGGCTTAAAGTGGCCTGCTACTACGGCTGCTTGCTGCTGCGCCCGGCAGAAATAACCTGTTTTGAAAACCCGGAAAATCCGGTCTTCTTTGATCAACTAATGAAATCCCTGGGGTCTGAACCGGTGAAGTGGTCCTATAAAACAGAATGCTGTGGAGCAAGTCTTGGTCTAACCGCAACCGAAACCGTAAAAGGAATGGTCACTCCAATTCTTGATATGGCTGCAGAGGCCGGAGCGCAGGCAATTGTTACCGCCTGTCCGCTCTGCCAGGCAAACCTCGAGATGCGCAGAAGAAATCGCGGCGAGGGAATGCCGGTCTTTTATTTTACCGAGCTAATCGGTATGGCGTTGGGACTGCCGGACAGTAAAAATTGGCTGGTCAAGCATCTCATTGATCCGTTGCCGCTGCTCCGCTCAATGTCTATTGCTTCTTAATCTGCGTTGGAGGGTTGAATACTGTGACGAGCATAAATGAAGATTCAAAAAAGATTGGCGCGGTTCTGGTAGTCGGCGCCGGCATTAGCGGCATGCAGTCTGCCCTGGACCTTGCTGAAATGGGCTATCAGGTTTACCTGGTGGAAAAATCACCGGCTATTGGCGGGAAAATGCCGCTGCTGGATAAGACATTTCCCACCAACGACTGTTCCATGTGTATCCTGTCACCCAAGTTGGTTGAATGCGGCAGGCACCGCAATATAGAAATACTAACCCTGTCGGAGATTGAAGATTTAAAGGGAGAGCCCGGCAATTTCGAGGTGACCATAAAAAAACACCCCCGCTTTGTCGATACCGAAAAATGCCTTAGCTGCGGAAGTTGCGAGGAAGCATGCCCCCAGGATGTGCCCAATGAATTTAATCAGGGCTTAAGCCTGCGCAAAGCCATTTACAAGCCCTACCCCCAGGCCTTTCCCAACGCATTTGTGATCGATAAGGAAAGCTGTCTGGACTGCGGTTCCTGCGAAGAAGCCTGCCCCGCATCGGCAATCAATTATGAGATGGAAGAAGAAAAGATTGTTGTTCGGGTTGGCGCAATTATTTTATGTCCCGGATTCGAATTATTTGACGCCGGACTGAGGGGTGAATACGGTTACGGCATTTACGACAACGTCATTACCAGCATTCAGTTCGAACGCATGTTGAGCGCCTCAGGACCGTCCCAGGGCCATGTTCAGAGGCCCTCGGACGGAAAAGAGCCTAAAAAAATTGCTTTCATCCAGTGTGTCGGATCGCGGGATCTGTGCAACCAGGGCTACTGCTCCGCTGTATGCTGCATGTACGCAACCAAGGAAGCGATTATTGCCAGGGAACATGTCCCCGAACTTGAGTCAACGATCTTTGCCATTGATGTACGTGTCTTCGGTAAAAATTTTGAAAGATATTATAACCGGGCAAAGGAAGATTACAGTGTACGCTACGTCAAGTGCATGATCTCTTCCGTTAAAGAACTGCAGCAGAGCAAGGACCTGAGACTGCGCTACCGCACCCCGGAAGGCAATATGGTTGAAGAAGATTTCGACATGGTCGTCCTTTCCGTCGGCATGAAACCTGCGCCGGACGCGTTAAAGCTGGCGGAAGTGATGGGACTGGAATTAAATCAGTACAACTTTTGCAAGATGAAAGACTTGTCCGGAACCGAAACTACCCGGCCGGGCATTTATGTTGCCGGAACCTTCAGCGGGCCAAAGGACATACCGGAAACGGTAACCCAGGCCATCGCTTCGGCCGGGGACACAGCCACCTTCCTGGCGCCGGTCCGCAACACCCTGGTAAGCGATAGAGTATTCCCTTCAGAAAGAGAGGTCGCCGCGGAAGAACCCCGGATCGGTGTTTTTGTCTGTCACTGCGGGATTAATATCGGCAGTGTAGTTGATGTGCCTGCCGTAGTCGAATATGCCAAAACGCTGCCCAATGTTGTCCATACCCAGGAAGGTCTTTACGTTTGTTCGCAGGACAGCCAGGCTTCAATGAAGCAATTGATCGACAGCCTTAAACTGAACCGTGTGGTTGTGGCATCCTGCAGCCCGCGCACCCACAAACCCCTCTTTCAGGAAACCATGCGGGAAGCCGGGCTTAATAAACAACTTTTTGAAATGGCCAATATCCGGGATCAGTGTTCCTGGGTGCACATGCAGGAGCACGAAAAAGCAACTGAAAAGTCAAAGGATCTGGTCCGGATAGCTGTTGCCAAAGCGGCTACGCTAAAGCCGATTACCCCGGTTATTGTTGACTCAACACCGGCCTCCCTGGTTATCGGAGGAGGCGTGGCCGGAATGAACGCGGCCATCAGTCTGGCGGAGCAGGGCTATCAGGTTCACCTGGTGGAAAAGTCAAACCTTCTGGGTGGAATCGCCAACCGGTTCAACCAGGGCTTTAACGGCGGAGATATCAGAGCCTATGTCCGAAAACTGGAGGACAAGGTTAAGAACCATCCCAACATCACTATTTATACCGGTTGTGAGGTTGGCGAGGTTTCCGGCTATATTGGAAACTTTAACACCAAACTGACCAACGGGCAGGTGATTCAACACGGGACAACCATCATTGCCACCGGCGGAGAAGAAGCAAAAACCACTGAATACATGTATGGGGATAATCCAGGGGTACTCACCCAACTGGAGCTGGACGAAGCCATTGCCCGGAACGACCCGCGATTACAGGAGGCCAAAACCATCGTCATGATCCAGTGCGTTGGTTCCAGAGATGAAAAGCGGCCCTACTGCAGCAGGATTTGCTGCACCAAGACCATGCGCCTGGCTCTGAAACTGAAAGAGATCAACCCCCGGGTGAATATTGTGGTACTTTACCGTGACATTAGAACCCACGGTTTTCATGAGGACCTTTACCGGGAAGCCCGGTCCAAAGGGGTTCTCTTTATCCGGTATAAGCTGAAGAATAAACCATCGGTTCTGCCTTTGGATGTGGATGGTAAAAATGGTATCCAAGTGTCCGTTACAGACCGTGTGCTTAATGAACAAATAAAGATCAATGCCGATATGGTGGTATTGGCCGTTGCTGTCAGCCCGGCGCGGACGAATCCCAGCCTGTCCCAACTATTCAAGGTGCCCATGGATCCGGATGGGTTCTTCCTGGAGGCGCACATGAAGCTCCGTCCAGTTGACTTCGCTAACGAAGGCGTGTTTCTGGCGGGACTGGCTCACAGCCCCAAATCGATAGAAGGCGCCATTACCCAGGGTAAAGCTGCGGCGGGCCGGGCTTCCATTATATTGGGACGAAGCAAGCTGGAATCCAAATGTCTGACCGCCGTGGTGGATCAAGATAAATGTCAGGCCTGCCTTACCTGTGTCCGCCTCTGTCCGTTCAACGCTCCTAAAATAAAAGAAGACCACAAGGCGGAAATAGAGGCGGTATTATGCCAGGGCTGCGGCACCTGCGCCGGTGAGTGCCCCAACAGGGCAATCACGCTGCAAGGGTCAAGCACGGAACAATACCTCACCATGCTCGACGGGCTGTTTAATCCGTAAATCACCCGGCGGCAATGCTACAGCCGCTCTCCCATTCGCAGTCAACAAATACAGGCACGGATTAATCCGGCGCCTGTATTTTTATCTTGCAGCGGACAGCCAGCGAAAATCTGGTTGACTGTTTGGCGGCGGTAATGTGCGTTTTAAGGATTAATATAATCATTAGCGGTCACGGGTATTGCAACTTACATGTAGATTGTTTAATATTAAGATACCTATTATTAATATAAAAACATCTATTAATTTGAGATGAGAAGGGGTGATCCTGTGAGCTGTGTCGATCCGGCGGTTAATCCGGTGCTGTGCGGCGTTATTGGTGAATACCGGAATATACTGGAATGTATCGGTACGGATTTCTTTAAGCAAAAAACCCTCTGTCTTTCCGTCGCCCAAAAAAAGAGCGCCGCGACTGCAGAAGATACAAAAAAGATTGCGCTCCAGATTGTGATGAGCCATGGCGCTTCAGCACAGGCAACTTTAGAAAAGAATACAATCTTACGTAATTTGGAATATATGAGACAGAGCCTTGAAAAGATCATGCTCTTAATCAGTAAAAAAAATAACCGGCGTATTTTATTCAGTCAATGGGCGGTGGATGAAATATCCACTTTGATCGGCTGTACTCAGGAATGCCTGAAAGAACTGGCCGAATTTGTCAACTCCAATGATGTGGAAATGAAAGCCTTCATGCTCGAACAGACGGAAAGATGTTTGGTTCTTTGCCAGAATTATTGCGATAACCATAAAGACAGGTTTTATAAAGGACAGTGCCTGCTTGAGTCATCAGCCATTTACGAGCCTTTGATGGCCGAATTTCGTAATATTTTTCAAGAAATCAAATGCTGTGTTTCATAAAAAGAACACGCAAGTGGCGCGCAAGTGGGGACGGTTCTTGCTTGCCAGGTATAATATTGCAAAATAGTTACAATATCCCAAGACAAACAAAGCCAATGGGATCGTTTTTGATTTATCTCATAATCCTATTTAGCCCCCTGATTAGGCTTGAGTCATACCCCCTTATTGGTGTAAACTAATACTAGTGGGACTCCAACCCCCCATAATTAGCGACCTTGCCCGTCCCACGTGCGACATTCGAGAAGAACCGTCCCCTGTCGCACCCATCAATATAACATCTTTTAACAAGAGAACACCGGTTTTTGACCGGTGTTCTCTTGTTAACTTACCACTGTTTGTGTTTTAGGGGTAAACCGTTAAATATAGCCGCCAAAGAGACCTACGCCAAAGATGAGCAGGATGAAGATCAGGAAGATGATAAAACCATAATTACCATAACCAGCTCCGCCATAACCTTCGGCTTTAAAATCCGCCATTTGATAAGCCTCCTTTCATATTTAGGTGTCTCATATCCTGTTTCAGGATCACGATTCCTTGATAAATCACACCGAAAAAGACGGTTTAGTCATCGCTATATAATTTTCTTGGATCTTGATATAGGTTATGCCTGCTATGAAAAATTGGTTACACTCCATTAATTGAAACGGCGTCAAAAATAAGTATTGGGAAAATCCTCAAAATGGTTTGAGGCAAAAATATTCGGAGTTACTTTTACCGTATTTGTCGGATTTTTAACCTTGAGTGGTGTAGAAAAAATTTGTTTTGGTGCTTCAGCCATCACGCTCACAGCCCCGCCGGCATACTCTGATATAAAGTAAGGCCCAAATTTTGCCATCGCCAGACCATTTAACCAAAAAAAACAACCTCTGTCCCTGTTCTTCGCACAATCTTTATTGAAAGAAGGTAAAACCAGTTGAACGATCTTCATATCCGGGGAAAGATAGCTGTAAAGATCCGGGATTTAACCGAATACCTGGTGAAGTCCCAGGGGGCAGACGGAGCCTGGCATTACTGCTTTGAAAACGGAATGTTAACCGACGCGTATATGATTATTTTGCTGCGCCTTTTAAACATAAATGATGAAACGTATATTAACGCCCTCGCTCAAAGGATCGCCTCCAGGCAAGAGACTTCCGGCGCGTGGAAGCTATTTTACGATGAACCGGAGGGAAATCTGTCTGCAACCATTGAGAGCTACTATGCCCTCCTCGCGGCTGGATACAGGAAAAAAGATTCACCGGAAATGGTCAGGGCAAGGGAATTTATTCTGTCAAAAGGCGGACCCGAAAAGGCGGGGTCGCTAACCAAAGTTATGCTCGCTCTCACCGGACATTATCCATGGGGGAATTTCCCTGATATACCGGTTGAAATAGTGCTGCTTCCTGCCTGGGCGCCGGTAAACTTTTTTGATTTTGTCGGATACACCAGGGTTCATGCAGCCCCTATTTTACTCTGTGCGGATAAGAAATATGCTTTGATAATACCTGGCGGACCGGAACTCTCCGACCTCTTTCCGTCTTCTCCGCGGCAGCTGCAGCCCCGGAAAACACCCTGGGATCTTCAAAACATGATCGAGAAAACGAAAAGGAATATACCGCTCTCGCGCAATAAAACACATGATTTGGCCGTGAAAAAATTGGAGAGATTCATGCTTTCAAGGATTGAATGGGATGGTACCCTTTACAGCTACTTTACCAGTACTTTCCTGATGGTCTTCGCCCTGCTGGCCCTTGGATACGGTACGGACCATCCGGTAGTCATGAGGGCGGTTACCGGCCTGAAAGCGATGTCGTGCTCCACGGGCACACATACTCACCAACAGGAGACAACCTCGACTATCTGGGATACCGCCCTTATAACATACGCGTTACGGGAAGCCGGCCTGTCTCACACCCACCCGGCAGTCGCAAAGGCCGCATCCTATCTATGGGCAAAACAGCAAACGAAATACGGTGACTGGCAGGTCCATAACCCACAAGGCCGGCCGGGGGGATGGGGATTTTCCCATTCCAATACCATAAACCCGGATGTGGACGATACGTCATACGCGCTGCGCGCCGTTTACCGGCATGCCGCCGGCCGTTCAAATATCTACGGATCTTCATGGAGAGCCGGGCTGGAATGGCTGTTAACAATGCAAAACGATGACGGAGGTTGGCCGGCTTTTGAGAGAAACACCGATAAAAAATGGCTGGAGTACCTGCCCATACCGGACGCAAAGCCGGTTTGGACCGACCCGTCTTCAGCCGACCTTACCGGCCGTACCCTGGAGTTTCTGGGCAACTATGCCGGGATGTCCGTTCAGCAGCCCCATGTCCAGAAGGGAGTGGCGTGGCTGCTGAATAATCAGGGTCCGGATGGCTCGTGGTACGGCCGGTGGGGAATATCGTATATCTACGGAACCTGGGCGGCAGTGACAGGGTTGATAGCCGTTAAAACTGACCCTCACCAGCATGCCGTTGAAAAGGCAGTTAATTGGCTCTTGTCAATCCAGAATCCAGACGGCGGCTGGGGTGAATCGTGTTTAAGCGACGAATCAAAGCAGTACATCCCCCTCGGTTTCAGCACCCCGTCTCAAACAGCCTGGGCGCTCGACGCCCTGATTGCTGCAGGACTGCAAGAAAACCCGGCTGTTACTCGTGGTGTGGAATCACTTCTCAAGCTGGTAGAGAAAAACGGCACTGAAACTTCATATCCAACGGGAGCCGGCTTGCCCGGAGGCTTTTACATTCATTATCACAGCTACCGCTGCGTCTGGCCGTTGCTGGCGCTGAGCCATTACCTGAAGAGATAAAGAACATTAATCAATCCTCTACCTTCTGGACATACCCGAGGCTGTCCGGCCTGACGTCGGTATAAAGGGCGCCGTCAGGCTGGAGACATGCGTACACCACGTCGGCAACCTTTTCAATGCTCCTTTTCCTCAGTTCATTACTCAACTTTCGGAGTTGACAAAATCGACATTTTGTCAACTCCGAAAGTTGAGTTGCAAAGCTGAAAAGGTAAAAATAACAGTAACAATAAATAATAATCTTAGGCCTTTCATAATGGGTACCCCCCTATCTTTTTTAAATCTTTTGAATCTAATTAACCATTAATCCGTCGCATCATGATAGCACCTCCTTTTTGCCGAGAACTTATTACCACATTTTACATATCTTGAGCAAGTAGGGACGGTTCTTGCTTGCCAGGTATAATATTGTAAAATAGTTACAATATCCCAAGACAGGCAAGGGCAACGGGATCGTTTTTGATTTATCTCATAATCCGATTTATCCCCCTAATTAGGCTTGAGCCATACCCCCTTATTGGTGTAAACTAATACTAGTGGGACTCCAACCCCCCATAATTAGCGACCTTGCCCGTCCCACGTGTGACATTCGAGAACCGTCCCCTATCGCAGAAATGGCTAGTAACATGCTGCTGCCGTTTTCAATACAAATTAGCTCAGAATCGCTCGTGTGAGGCAAGTTTTCCTGAAGAGGATGCCTTTTAAAATTGTTTATCCAACTACTCAGGTGTTTATTTTCTACAACTAAATCTAGGGTTGAATGCATCTGCTCGTCTCCTTTATTACTTCTTTCCTCCATACATGCTAAATATTCCAAATTTGTAGTAACACTCGATCTCTCGGAAACCGTTTACCTTCAACGCGTCCAATTGATCTCTCATTGTGTCTAGGGCGCTGTAATGACTTTCAGCTTGATAACCATCAATAATATCACCATAATTACCTTCCAGCTTAAATGCGGTCTTTTTCTGTTCAATCCATTCTTTCCACAATTTTAAGTACCACTTTTCCAATGATTTTGTAGGAGAAAGAATAATATCAGTATTTACGAAATAACCATTGATATTTAAATGTTGATAGATGTATTGAAAAAATTTAGTCTTACTTTTCGTATCAAGATGATGAATTGCAAAAGAGGAAAATATAAAATCGTAATTTACAAGTTCTAATTTTGTGTTCATTATTTCTTCGAAACTAGCATTAACAAATTCAATATCACTGTAACCTAACAGACGCTTTTTGGCTTTACTCATCATATCTTTTGAACCATCAATTAAAGTGGCACTTATGGTATTATCAATTTTCAACAACTCGTGGGTAAGAATCCCATCACCACACCCAATGTCAAGAATTTTTTTATTTTGATTTATACCAATAAAATAATCATAAAATGACTTTAATATTTCGATTAATCTCTTCCTGTCAACTATCTGAATATCAGCCCGCTCCAGGTATGTACTTGACAATGCCTCTTCAAACCACGGATTATAGCTTTCAGACATATTTAAAGCCCCCTTTTAAAATATTTTTAACTAATTGCTAATATTACAGCATTTGAAATGTTATTTACATCTTCCATGCTTAACGAAGGATATAGAGGGAGGTTTACTATATGTTTTGCAATTGCCTCAGATTTTGAGTAAGCATTCACTAAACCCGGTCATAAAATTTGGCCCCAACAGAAAAAGTCATTAGGGACGCAGCCTGTTGGTTATAACCTGTACCTGCCGACTGGAAATAAATTTGCCACAGAGACCTTGCAAATCAAAGTTTTAGACGACTTGGATCACTTTATTACTTCCAACTACATACCGGGTTCACTGAATCGTTACTTGTGGGGCGAATCATAATTCTAACTTCCTCCTCTCAGATTTTACAAAAGGTCTACAATATGGTAACATGGTTCTGATAGTGGTTTGTGTAGGCTAAATACAGGTAACAATTGTTCGGGCTTCCCTGCTTTGCCTTACGAACCACTTTTATTTTCATTGCCCATTGGATTCCACCCCCTTCCTTCTTTTTCGGGAAAAGGCATTAAGAAAGCTTTTTGCTCCGTATCACGGCAACCCGGCAGCCACAGCTATAAATAGCCTCAGCCCCATTTTTTTACACCTTGTCTTTCGACAAGATTTACTACCTCTTGCTATCACCATAAATTATATAGCAATATTTTTCCTTGTCTACCATTTATGCACGAAAGGGTCCTTTTTCTGTCCGAATGGGTCACGACCACGTCAAACAGGGATTTCAAAGACACCTAATCGATATAAATCAAGCAATAAAACCCCGGAAGCACAACCGTTAGGCATGTCTACTATGTTCCCTCGATTGTGTCTAATTAGTACCAAGGAAAGTGCTCCCGATTGGGTCAGACAGTAGATATATCCAGACACATGTCCAAGGATGCTCTTGAGGACAAGTAGGGGCAAGTAGGGACGGTTCTTGCTTGCCAGGTATAATATTGCAAAATAGTTGCAATATCCCAAGACAGGCAAGGGCAACGGGAGCGTTTTTGATTTATCTCATAATCCGATTTAGCCCCCTAATCAGGTTTGAGCCATACCCCCTTATTGGTGTAAACTAATACCAGTGGGAGTCCGACCTACCCATAATTAGCGACCTTGCCCGTCCCACGTGCGACATTCGAGAACCGTCCCCTGTCGCACCCACGAAATTATTTACACTCCCTTCCTGAGAAAAGATTGTCGCTGGAACCAAGAAAAGAGGCGCACAATGTGCGCCTCTTTTCCTCTCCCAGCTCCGCTTGCTCTGGTCTAACTGATCTTTGGTCTTGGGTACAAACCGGAACGCTGAACAATTTCCGGCACGACTTCCTCCCAGGCGATGGCCATGATATGGAAGCCGGATACGCCCTTGATGTTGTCCTTAATGTATTTGATCTGCTCGATGCAGATGTTGACGCCCTCAGCTTTCGGTTCTTCCGCGTTCTTCAGGCGCTGGACGATCTCCTCCGGCACGATCATGCCGGACACGTTGCTCTGCAGGTACTTGGCGCCCCGCCAGCCCTTGAGCGGGGTAACCCCGGCCAGGATGTAGGCGCGCTCGTGCAGACCGCGCGCCACGCACATCTCCATGAAGCGGGAGAAGCGCTCCATATCGTAGATGCACTGGGTCTGGATGAATTCGGCCCCGGCTTCAATCTTTTTCTCCAGCCGGTCCACCCGGTACTCGAAGGGATCGGCGAAGGGGTTGGCGACGGCGCCGACAAAGAACCTTGGTTCATGGTCTTTGATCGCTTCCCCGCAGAAAAAGAGCTTCTCATCCCGCATCCGCCGGACGAGTTGGATCAACTGCATGGAATCCACATCGTAGACGTTTTTTGAGGTGGGATGGTTGCCAAAGGTCTGGTGATCGCCGGACAAACATAACAGGTTTCGCATCCCAAGGCCGTATGCCCCCAGGAGGTCGCTCTGGATGGCGATCCGGTTGCGGTCCCGGCAGGTCATCTGGACGATGGGCTCGATCCCATTCTGCAGAACGTGCACACCGGCGCCGATACTGGACATCCGCACCACCGCGGTCTGATTGTCGGTGATATTGGTGGCGTCCACATAATCCTTCAGCATGTGGGCATGGTGACCGATGGCTTCCGGTGAAGAGTGCTTGGGCGGGCCGATTTCGGCGGTTACCGCCAGTTGGCCGCTTTCCAGGATTTGTTCGAGCTTGCTGCCTCCTGATTTCATCCGATCATCACATCCTCCCTGGTCATCTTACGCGGCCCGCCGTCCCTGGACTTGGTCCAGTCCTTGGGCGGAAGCACTTCCTTCAGGCGATCCAGTTGGCCCAGGGCCACCATCCGGTCGTAGATCAGCTGCCAGGCGCAGTCCAGGTCCTTGCTGATCTCGCACTTGCCGTACTGGGAACCGCCGCAGGGGCCGTTTAAGATGCTCTTTGAGCAGCGGATGATCGGGCAGATCCCGCCGGTTTTTTGGAGAATACACTCGCCGCAGAGGCCGCAGCGCTCTTCCCATACCCCGTGCTGTTTTGAGCCGCCGACAAAGGTGGTGTTCATAGCCGGCACCACGTACTTGTCGGGGTACCTTTCGGCGATGTACTGAGGACCCACCCCGCAGGCCAGGGATACCACGCAGTCAGCCTCTTTGACCATATTTTCCAGTCCGTCGATGTACTCGGGGTCACACTGGCGGGTGGCCGTATAGGTGACGGTCTCCAGGGGCTTCCCTTCCAGCCGCCGCTTGATGCGCATGGCGCTGGCCAGGATCTCGGTTTCCTTCTCGCCGCCGCTCAGGCAGACGGTGACACAGCCCCCGCAGCCAACAAACAGAACCTTCTTGCAGTTTTCAATATAACCGGCAATCTCAGCAAGCGGCTTTTGTTCGGCAATAATCATGCTGCGCCACCTTCTTTCGCGTTGTTCAGGGGAGAGGGCCCTAATTCTCTGATTCGGGCGGTCATTTCGTTCACGATTTGGGCAAAGCGGGCACCCTGGGCGGATGAGAGGTTGTACATTTCCAGGCGCTCGCCGCCCAATCCGATCTCGTCCAGCAGTTTCTTCACCGCGTTCACCCGTTTCCGGGCGCGAATATTTCCTTTCAGGAAATGGCAGTCGCCCTCCATGCAGCCGGCGACAAACACCCCGTCGGCACCGTCTTCAAAAGCCCGCAAAAGCACCCGGTGGTCTGTCGTGCCCGTACAGGGCATCTCAATAATCCGAACATTTGTTGCGTACTGAAGTCTCATCGAACCTGCCAGGTCCGCAGCTGAATAAGCTCAGTAATGGCAGCAGAAGGCGATGATTTTCGGTTCGAAGTCTCCCACTTTAATGCACCTCCTTGAATAAAGCGTCGCACTGGGCCATCTGCATCGGATCTTTATAATGCTGCAACGTTATGGCCTTGTTCGGGCATTCCCCGGCACAGGTGCCGCAGCCCTGACAGACGACCGACTCAATCTCGGCGGCATAGTTCGTTATCTTTGGCGCACCGTAAGGGCACAGGCGTACGCAGGTCAGGCAGGCGGCGCACTTGTCCTGCTGCACCACGGCCACAACACCGTGGGACTCCAGGTGGTCCTTGCTGAGAATGGTCAACGCCCTGCCGGCGGCAGCCTTGGCCTGGGACACGTTTTCATCAATGGTCTTCGGACCATGCGCCAGTCCGGCCATGTAAATTCCCTCGGAGGCGAAGTCCACCGGACGCAGCTTCATGTGTGCTTCAAGGAAGAAACCATCTTCGTTAATGGGCAGTTTAAATAGTTGCGACAACTTTTTGTTGCTGTCCTGGGCAATGATGGCGGCTGCCAGTCCAACTACGTCAGCCTTAATTTCCAGCGGCTGGCCAAGGACGTGATCCGTCACCGTTACCGTAAGGCCGTCTTCGCCTGCTTCCACCACCGGCTTATTGTCAATGCTGTAGCGAACAAAGAGCACGCCTTTGGACCTTGCCTCGCGGTACAGGTCCTCATAAAAGCCATACGTGCGGATGTCGCGGTACAGAATGAAGACATTGGTATCCGGGTTTAATGATTTAAGGCGCAGGGCCAGCTTGATCGATTTGGCGCAGCAAACCCGGCTGCAGTACATCCGCCCGGGTTCCCTGGAACCCACGCACTGGATGAAGACTACGTTTTTGGCGCCGGTCACCACGGGATCCCCGGCCGACAGCGCCTCGCCAATTTCGAGCTGGGTCATGACGCGGTCGTTTTGACCGTAGAGGTATTCAACAGGCTTATATTCTGCCCCTCCGGTGGCAATCACAGTCACGCTGTGCTTGATTTCATCCCCCGTGGTGAGCCTGGTGCTAAAGTTACCGACATAACCGGAAACTTCTTTCACCTCTGCGCCGGCATACAACTTAACATTTGAATGATTCTCAACATTTTTGGCAAGATCGGCGATAAAAGACTTAACGTCCTCTCCATTTAAACCGAGGTCGATCCTGTTCGCCAGGCCGCCCAGGACCTCGTTTTTCTCCAGCAAGTTTACCTTAAAGCCCATATCGGCCAGGGACAGCGCGTTGGTCATGCCCGCTACGCCGCCGCCGATAACCAGCACTTCCTTGATCACGGCAGATGTTGATTGCGTCACCTGCTCTAAAAGGGGCGATTTGGCTACGACCATCCGGACCAAATCTTTTGCTTTCGCAGTGGCTTTGTCGGGCTCTTTCTGGTGCACCCAGGAGCACTGGTCGCGGATGTTGGCCATTTCAAACAGATAACGGTTTAAGCCTGCTTCCCGCAAGGTTTCCTGGAAGAGAGGCCGGTGGGTGCGCGGGCTGCAGGAAGCCACCACGACGCGGTTTAACTTGTGCTCGTCAATCAATTCTTTCATCTTGCTCTGGCTGTCCTGGGAGCAGACATAGAGATACTCGCCCGAGTAGACCACATTGGGCAACTTTTCAGCCATTTCCACCACTTCTGGTACCCTTACGACCCCGCCGATGTTGATACCGCAGTTGCAGACAAAAACACCAATCCTCGATTCTTCACCGGCAATGTCTCTTTCAGGCGGGAATTCTTTTTCCGTCACCAGCGTGCCCCGCACATCTGTCAGAAGCCTGGCCGACTCGCCGGCCGCGGCGCTTGCCTGCATAACCGTTTCGGGAATGTCCTTGGGAGCGGCAAAGGTACCGGCAACATAGATCCCGGGGCGGTTCGTGCCTACACCGGTAAGGTCCGCCGGCTGGCAGAAGTGATAGTGATTCAGTTCCAGGCCCAATTCACCGGCCAGTTCAACGGCGCCCGCGGATGGCGTCAATGCCACCGACAGGACAACCATGTCAAACTCTTCGTGGTGGATTGCGCCGATCTCATCCGCGTACCGGATGATCAGGTTTTTGCTGTCGTCTTCTTTTTCCTCGATATTGAAAATCCGTGAGCGGACAAAGGACACGCCTTTCTCCTTGGCGCTCTCGTAGTAATTTTCAAAACCCTTCCCGTAGGTGCGCATGTCCATATAGAAAATGGTGGTATCCAGCCCCTGCTGGCTGTGTTCTTTGGCGATAACCGCTTCTTTGATGGCATACATGCAGCACACGCCGGAACAATAACCCTTTTCTTCCCGGATATTGCGGGAGCCCACACACTGAATCCAGGCGATCCTTTTCGGTTCCCTGTGGTCGAAAGGCCGCACCAGGTGCCCCATGAAGGGGCCGGAGGCGCTCAGGACCCGTTCAAACTCAATACTGGTCAGCACATTGGGGAACTTTTTGTAGCCGTAATAGGATAACGCCTCGGGATTGTAAATCTCGGCCCCCGGATTGAGCAGGACCGCGCCAACCTCAATCTCGATCAAGTTGTCGGTCTGGCTATGATCGACAGCTCCCGGCAAGCAGGCCTTGACACATTCCAGGCATTCGGAACAGGCGCCGCAGTTGAGGCAGCGTTCCGCTTCCGACTGGCCTTCTTCTAAGCTGAGCCCGGAGGCAACTTCTTCAAATGAGCTGATCCGCTTCTCAGGATTAACATGGACTGCGTGCGGTCTGCCCTGTCCGGAATCAGACGGAAGCAGATCAGGCTGCGGCGCTATTTCTTGATCCTGATTCAGGCGCCCTTCCTTGAGGTCCAACCCCTGGATGTAAAGATCAATGGATTCCGCCGCATTCTTCCCGGCGGCGATGGCTTCAATGACTGTAGCCGCACCGGTTACCGTATCTCCTCCGGCAAAAACGCCCGGCAGGGAAGTGGCCAGGGTAGCCTGGTCGACAACGATCCGGCCGCCGCGTCCCGTGGTCAGACCCATGCCGTCGGTGCAGCCCGTATCCGGGACCTGGCCGACAGCCATGATCAGCGTATCGAGTTCCATGAAAAACTCGGAGCCGGGGATGGGCACCGGCCTCCGGCGGCCGCTTTCGTCGGGTGCGCCCAATTCGTTGCGCAGGCACTCAAGCCCGGTTAGCTTGCCGTTTTCACCATGAACGGCCTTGGGGGAAGTCAGCATCAGGAAGTTGATTCCTTCTTCCCTGGCTTCCTGAATCTCTTCCTGCGCCGCCGTAATCTCAGCTTCTGTTCTCCTGTAAACGATGGTAACTTCTTTGGCTCCCTGCCGCAGCGCAATCCGGGCTGCATCCATGGCCGTGTTGCCGCCGCCGATGACGGCCACTCTCGAACCGACCCGGACATTCTCCCCGGCGTTAACCTTAACCAGAAAGTCCACGCCCACCAGAACGCCTTCCAGGTCTTCCCCGGACACGCCGGTTGATGTGCCTTTCCAGGCGCCTAAACCAAGAAAGACTGAACTGTAGCCCTGGCTGAGCAGGTCAGACACGGTAAGCTTGGGGCCCAGGGGGGTGTTCGTCTTGAATTCAACGCCGAGCTTTTCAAGGAGTCCGATTTCCAGGTCCAGCCACTCCCGCGGCAGGCGGTAAGACGGTATGCCGTAGCGCAGCATCCCGCCGAGCTTGTCCTTGGCCTCCAGAACCGTCACCTTGTAGCCCCGCACGGCCAGTTGATAGGCTGCCGAAAGTCCGGCCGGACCAGAGCCGACCACGGCCACCCGTTCATCCCGCTGTACTTCGGGCACCGGCAGCGGAAGCTGAGCCGGGTCTTTGTAAAGCACATCGGTAATCAGCCGCTTCAACTGGCGGATGGCTACCGGCTCATCAACGGTCCCGCGATAGCATTTCGACTCGCAGGGATGGGTGCAGACCCGGCCGCAGACAGCGGGCAGCGGATTGTCCCTGTAAACTATTTTCCAGGCCTCCGGCAGCTTGCCGGCTTTCACCAGCTGCACGTAGCCCTGGGCATTTACCCCGGCCGGACAGGCGGCACGGCAGGGCGGAGTTCCTTTTTTCTCCAGGGAAAACGCCGCGGGCATGGCCTGCGGGTAAAGCTTGTAGGCAGCTTTGCGCTTGCCCAGGCCGGCGTCAAAAGTATTGGGGCGCTCGACCGGGCAGGCCTTTGCACACTCGCCGCAACTGGTGCACTTCTCTGTATTTACATAGCGGGCATGCTCGCGCAGGCGAACCTTGAAGTTGCCGGGCTGCCCCGAAAACGCTTCAATATCCGTGCTGGAAAAGATTTTTATGTTCCTGTGCCGGCCACACTCCACCAGCTTGGGTGACAGGATGCACATGGAGCAGTCGTTGGTTGGAAAGGTTTTGTCCAGCATCGGCATGGTGCCGCCGATAGCCGGGGACTTTTCCACCAGGTAGACCAGATATCCCGATTCCGCTAAATCAAGGGAGGCCTGGATGCCTGCAATACCGGCACCCACTACCATAACAGCCCCCACTTTATTCGAGCTTGTCATAGCATCACATCCGTCCTCTCCGTTTATGGGTTTCCCCCTCTACAATAAACCAGACGGTTTTTCTATTCTTCTTCTTTCCCGGGCAAAACGCAGGCGTCGGCAATGATCGAGCAGACGTGCTCATTCTTGGTGCCCAGCTTGAAGAATTTGGTGAAGTCGTTGAACTGGTCCATGCAGTTGTGGCAGGGAACGGCAACGAGCTTGGCGCCGGTGGCCTTGACCTGATCGGCTTTAGGCTGGCCTTTGATCTTGATCCGGAGGTCGGAAAACTCCGGCATGGCGATGAAGCCGCCGCCGCCGCCGCAGCAATAGTTGAACTTGCGGTTGGGGTACATTTCCCGGTAGTCGTCAACAAAATATTTCAGGACGTTGCGGCCTTCCTCAAAGACGCCTTCCTTGCGGGCGGTGTTGCAGGGGTCGTGATAGGTCACGGGGGCCGTGACCAGCCCTTTCCCCTTGGATTTCAAGCGGCCGTCCTTGATCGCCTCGTCGAGCAGCTGCAGGACATGGCGGATGGGGAACGGCTGGCCCTTCCAGAAAGCCCGGTAGGCGTAGCGGGAGGAGCGGAAGGCGTGGCCGCACTCGGTCACGATCAGTTCCTTGGCCCGCAGGGCGACCACTTGCTCAAAGAGGGGGCGCTGGATATTGTAGAAATCTTCTTCAATACCGGTAAAAAGAGCCAGATTGGTGGCGTCCCACTTCTTGGAGCTGATGGAGTAGTTGAAGCCGGCCGCGTAAAAGACTTTTAAAATGGCCTGCAGGTCCTGCGGGTAATACTTGATTTCGCGGGCGTTGAAGGCGAACATGTGGTCGGCATCTTCTTTGTCGATGGGAATTTTGTAGTTCGGGTCCTCCAGTTCGGCCTGCAGCTCTTCTTCCAGCCATTCCAGGGTTTCGATGTAGTCGACCTGGTCAACGGCCATCTGGTTGCCGGTCTCAATTTGCTCCTCAACCACCTTTTGCAGGAAGCCGGGGAATTCCTTGCGGTCGTAAAAGTTGCCGCGAATGGTCCGGACAAAGGTGGCCACGTTGATCTGCATCGGGCACTCCACGGTGCAGCGCTCGCACATGTTGCAGTACCACACGTATGGGTCTTTCAACGCTTCTTCCTTCAGGCCGAGCAGGACTTTGCGCAGGAACTTGCGCGGATCGTGGCCCGGGATCAGGTCCGAATAGGGGCAGCCGGCTGTGCACATGCCGCAGGCCAGGCAGTTGCCGAAATCAAAAGCTTTGATCAGGCCCTGCACTTCAGCCCGGAACGCCGGATCCATGTTGGCGGCCTTAATCGCTGCAGCCATGGGTTTTTCCTCCCTCTCAAAACATTGAAACTATTTGGTCAAAAAAGACTACAGTTACCCGGCCGGCTCAGAGCAATGCTCCGGCCGCCCGGGTTGATCGGATTCTAATATTCGTTGGGCATGGTCTTCAACTGGGCCAATGTAAAGACCGGGCCGTCCTTGCAGACGAACTTGTTACCCACGTTGCAGCGGCCGCACATCCCGATCCCGCATTTCATCCGGTTCTCCAGGGACATGATGATCCGCTCCGGCGGGAAGCCCAATTCTTCAAGCACGGGCAGGGTGAACTTAATCATGATCGGCGGACCGCAAACCACGGCGTAGGTGTTTTCAGCGCTGGGAGCCGTCTCCTTGGTCATGGCGGGAACAAATCCCACCTTGCCCTTCCAATTCTCGTCACCCCGGTCCACCGTGGCGACTAAATTAATATCACTTCTCTTTTCCCACTCGGCCAGTTCATCCTTGTACAGGAGCAGGCCCGGGTTCCTGGCGCCGTAGATCACGGTCAGGTTCCCGTAATCCCCCCGGTTTTTCGGGTCGAGGATGTAGGCGATGGTGGAACGCAGGGTGGTAAAAGCGAAGCCGCCGCCGATAATGACCAGGTTTTTGCCCTTGAATTCTTCCATCGGGTAGCTATTCCCCAGGGGGCCGCGCACACCCAGGATGCTTCCTTCCGGCATTTCGTGCATGGCGGTGGTCACCACCCCCACGCGGGCCACGGAAAATTTCAGAATACCGGGCTCTGTAGGCGAAGAAGCTATTCCGAAAGGAGATTCCCCCTTGCCGAAAACACAGACCTCCGCAAATTGCCCGGGTTTGTATGCAAAAGCTTTTTCATCCTCTTCATTTAAAAACTGAAACGTAAATGAATGGATCAGGTTGTCCTCGGTCTCCACAAAATGTTTGACCAGCTTTACCGGCGCCGGCATGTAAGGATTCTTCACTGTTGAACACCCCCGGCCTGTCCGATCTGCTCAATTACCTGGCGGATGTCAAGGTTTACCGGACAGTTTGCGATACAGCGTCCGCAACCCACACAGGCAGTCGCCCCGTAATTGTCCACGAAATACTTGAACTTGTGCATTACACGCTGGCGCAAGCGTTCTTTCCCCGTCGGCCGCGGGTTATGTCCGGAGCCGTGGAGGGTAAACTGCGGGAACATGCAGGCGTCCCAATTGCGGACCCGGCAGCCTTCCTTACCTGCCACCTCGTCCACGATGTCAAAACAGTGACACGTGGGGCAACTGTAAGTGCAGGCGGCGCATCCCAGGCATTTCTCCGCGATCTCGTTCCAGATTGGATCTTCGAAATTAACATCCAGCCTGTACTTCAACCCGCCCAGGTCAACTGCGGAAGCGAGTGCGGCGTCCTCTTTGACAGACCGGGCGGCGGCTTGCGCTTCCTGGCCGGCGACGGGCAGATCCATTCCGGAAAGCAATTCCCTGCCCCGCTCTGTGATCACTTCCACCAGGTATTGATCACCAATGTCCGTCAAGAGAATGTCCAGCCCTTCCTGGGAAAAGGGACCGCCGCCCAGGGAGGCGCAAAAACAGGCAGCCGCCGGCTGATTGCACCCCAGACCCACCAGGGCGGTATTGTTCCTTTTATTCAGGTAGTATGGGTCCACGTACTGATCTCCGTTAAAAACCTTGTCCAGCAAAAGAAAACTTTTGGCATCGCAAGGCCTGATACCGAAAACGACTTTCTTTTCTTCGCCAATCTGTTCCGTCAACTGCACGCCGCCTTTTTCAGTGCGATAACAGAAGAGTTTTTCCGAACGGGGGAAAAAAACCTCTTTAGGCGGGATACTGGAATTGTTATAATCCAGGATTGCCTGGTCACCGGAGCTGATCTGCCGAAAGTAAAAAGAGTTGTCCTCTTTCTCCGGAGCAAAGACCTGGTACGTTTGCATTAATTTATTTAACCAATTGGTTACCTGGTCCTTTTTTAAAAGCAAAACCTCTCACCCTTCCTCCTAGACTAGGTTAAACTGATCGGAGCAGCCAGCGGAGGCTTTTCTTCCAGGCTGACACCGGCGGTATAACCAAACACCTCCTGGACATCTTTCGCCATCCGGTGGGTTAGCGTGCGCAAATCAATGCCCATGGGACAGGCCCGGTCGCAGGCCCCGCAGTCCACACAGCGCCCGGCCAGATGATAGGCGCGGACAGTCTGGAAAAATACGTTGTCCTTAACATTTAAGGACGATTTACTGAGCCATTCAGGCGCGGAGCAATCGACAAAGCATTCTTCGCAAAAACACATGGGGCAGCTTTGCCGGCAAGCGTAGCAACGAACGCAACGGGATAATTCGTTTTGAAGGTATGCCTGCTTTTCAGCCGGCGATTTGGCGTCATAATCTGCTTCGTTGCTTAATTCCAGGCCAATCCCTTTCTCCGGAACCGGTTCACCCAGCAGGATGTCATACAACGCCGGGTTGGGATGCGTACAGGTTAAGCACGAATTGTGAAGCAGTTGCTCCAGGGGGGCGGTCTCAAGAAAATCTTTCCCCTTTAACTGAACCTGCCCGTCGTTTACTTGCGCACTCAACAATTCCCGGCCGGCCAGCAGACGGTTTACTTTATTGCGATCAATCATCCCCTGGCAAGGCACACCGATAATGACCAGCTTTTCGCGGTCGATCTGGTTTTGTTTGATTAACTCTACGATGGCGCGGCTGTCGCACCCCTTGGCTACCACGGCCAGCTTTTCCGGCCTCCGGCGCAAGAAAACGGCCAGGTTATTTTCGCAACCGTAGCCCCAGACCAGGCTTTGCACATCTTCCGGTTGGCGGATAAAGCAGGGTGTGTTGCGCAAAGGAAGACTTCCTTCAGCGAACCCCACCACAAGGTCTACTTCTTTATCTTGCAAAAGCCTTTGGGCCGTTTCCTGAATCGCTCTGGTCAACATCTTTAAGAACACCCCGCCTTCTCCGCGCCCAGTGGGTTGGGACCCAGCGCCTTAAGCTGATTGGTGAACTCGGTTGCCAAGTTCGCGAACCGGTCACCTTCCGAGGCTGAAATCCATTCCAGCCGGAACCGCCCGGGCTCAACGCCCACCGTTTCCAAAAGCCGCTCCACAATCTTGTTGCGCCTTTCGGCATTATAATTGCCACTACCATAGTGGCAGTCCCCGAGGTGTCACCCACCGACCAGCACGCCGTCCGTGCCGGCGAAAAAAGCTTTAAGAATAAACATGGGATTAATCCTTCCCGTGCAGGGCACCCTGATGATCTTCAGGTTCGGGGGATACTGATAACGCATGGATCCAGCCAGGTCGGCGCCGGCGTAACTGCACCAGTTACAAAGAAAGGCGGTTATTTTTGGTTCAAATTGCATGCCCGTTTCTCACTCCTTTGGCTACCTGTGATGAGTGATGAGTTATCCTAACCCGCAACTCAAAACTATTTATTGTTTTTCCCGGATCCTGTCGATAACGCTCTTCACGTTCGTTTCGCCCAGCACTGCCACCTGCTCCGGGTCGGCGCCCAGGCAAATTGCCAGAAGCTGCATATAGTGCAAAACGGGAATCTCAAAGTTTATTTTCTTTTCTTTTTGCAAGATTTTCTGGGCGGTGTCAAACTGAATCAGGCAAGAGCTGCAACCGGCCACAATCAGGTCGGGATTGACCTCCTCTTTCATGGAAACAAGCTTTTTCTCAACCAGACCTAATGCTTTTCCCATGTCTGTGCTCCGCAAGGCGCCCATCCCGCAGCAATCAAGCAAGCGCGAATAATGACCGACGGTCGCGCCCAGGGCTTCACACATTTCTTTTAAAATCCGCGGGTGGAAGGTGTCATCTTCCTTATCAAAATAAACCTTGCTGGGCCAGAGGCTATGGCAGCCTGGCTGCAGGGCCACGGTAAGACCGTCAAGCTTGTATTTAAGCTTCTCTTTGATTTTGTCCGGACCCAGTTCGTTAAATAGATAATAATACGAATGCCTGATGTTGCTGGTCCCTTTGTATTCTCTGCCTGCCATTTCGAGGAGTTCGTTAACTTTCGCCTTTACCTCGGGCTCGGAGTCCAGTTTGTACTTTGCCTCGGACAGGCTGCCGTAACAGCTCCCGCACACGGTGAGCATGTCCAGGCCTTTTTCCTCGGCAAGGGTAATGTTTCTGGAACTCACGGCGCACCAGCCCACCTTGTCCACGGAAGGCAGCGTGCCAAAGCTGGGACAGCACGATTGTCCGTCCAGGTTATCCAATTCCACCCCCAGGGCAGGAAACGCATACCGCACCGCCTGCTCAAGATCGGGCCGGTTAAAAGCCGTATTGCAACCGACAAAAAACCCTATTTTCATTAGCTACACCTCACAAGTATCGCTTAAGTCCTAATCGCCCATGGGGATGATCCCCAGGTCGGCCAGGTCGGTATTCCGGATAATTGTTCTTAGCTCTTGTAAAGCTTTTTCGTCTGCGATCGTGGAAGGCGGTTTTTCCGGCAGGCCGACTTTCTCCCGCGATTTTCCGGCTCCGGACATGTAAACGGCGTGGCCGGTGTCGTAAAGCGATTTAAGGCCGTTAATGGCCATGGTGGGCAGGGCAAATTCCCTGAACGCCAAGCGCCGCATGGCCTGGACCACTTCAAAAGGGTTAAGCTCCCGCGGACATATTTCGGTGCAGCGATTGCAAGACTGGCAGGCCCAAATGCTTGCATCTTCCAGCAATTCCTCGCGCAGTCCCAGGAGAATCGCTTGAATAACCTTTTTGTTAAAAAAGGGAAAGCCGGCCAGCACCATCGGGCAGACAGCAGCGCACTTGGCACACTGAATGCACTCCAGTATCTCCTCGCCGCCCAGCTCTTTTATTTCTCCCACCAGATTGGGATCTCCCGCCGAGAGATTAACAACCCCCAATGCCCCTTGCGTTTCAGACACTAATCTCACCCCCGGTTTTTAGCTGCAAGCTAATGCTTTAATCTGCGCGTCGATTTGAACGTTGGTGTATCCATGCAGCGTAATCGCTCCCGACGGGCAGGACGCCGCGCATACGCCGCAACCGGCGCACAGGGCTTCGTCGATGTGCGAACGCAACCTTCCGCCTTTATCTTCCATCAGTTTGATCGCCGAGTATGGGCAAAGTTTTTCACAAGTGCCGCAACCACTGCAGATCCGCTGATTTACCTCCGAAATCAATGGCTCAACCACGATCTTGCCGTAGGTAAGGGGAACCGCCGCCGCCGAAGAAGCCGCCCGCGCCTGAGACACTGCGTCGGGAATATCCTTGGGACCCTGTACGCAGCCGGCGATGTATATGCCCCGCACCGCTGTCTCCACCGGATAAAGCTTGGTGTGCATTTCCTTTAAGAATCCTTCGCTGCCGCAGTTGATCCCCAACTTCCGGCCAAGTTCGGCAAGACCCGGCGCAGGTTCGATGGCCGTGGCCAGGACCACCAGGTCGGCATCCAATTCTACCGGCGTCCCGAGGTCGACGTCGTAGGCGCGGACTCGTAACTGATCGCCAGGCAGTTCGTCCACCGCCCCGACGCGGCCGCGGATCATCTTGATGCCCAGGTTGCGGCAGTAGGTGTAGTATTCATCGAAGTCTTTCCCGGCGGTGCGGACGTCAATGAAGAACATGTAAATCTCTGTGTCGGGGTATTTTTCCTTGATTAACCGGGCTTCCTTCAACATGTACATGCAGCAGACCTTGGAGCAATAGGTATGGTGCTTTTTGTCCCGGCTGCCCACACAGGAAACAAAGGCGATCGTATGGGGTTTTTTCTTGTCCGACGGACGCTCGAAGTGACCTTGCGTAGGCCCGGTGGCCGAGAGGATGCGTTCCAGTTGCATGGCCGTGACGACATTGGGCGATTGCGGCGAGTATTCTTTAAACGGCGTTTTGTCCATCACCCGGTAACCGGTGGTCACAATGATGGTGCCTACATCAAACTCAAGTATATCGCCTTCCGGGTCATACGCCCGCGAACGGTCTAGCGCGCCGGTCTTGCACGCCTTTTCACACGGGGCCAGGATGGGTTCGCCGGTTTTGGGACTGATTTTGGGCGCGGTTCCGATGGTGCGCTTCCCACAATTAAGGCAGTGTTCGATATCCACAACCGCTCTTTTGGGTACCGCCTGGGGAAACTCAATGTATACAGCTGTGCGGTTATCCATGCCCTCGTTGAACTCGTTGGGGATCTTCTTGGCCAGGCAGGCACTCACGCAATCGCCGCACCCGGTGCACTTATCCCAGTCAATGTACCTCTGTTTCTGTCTTACCTTCACTTTGAAGTTTCCAAAAGAGCCCTCAACAGACTCCACTTCGGAATAGGTCATGGTTTTGATCTTCGGATGAGTCCCCACCTGAACCATAATCGGGGTCAAGATACAGGCGGAGCAATCATTGGTGGGGAAGGTCTTGTCAAGCTTGGCCATATTGCCCCCGATGGAGGGATTTTTTTCCACCAGGTAGACCTGATAACCCATCCTGGCCAAATCAAGCGCGGAAAACATGCCGGACACGCCGCCGCCGATGACCATGGCAGCCTTCGTTACCTCCACAAACTTGTCTTCCAGCGGTTCCAGGTAAGCGGCCTTCGCAACGGCGCTGGCCACCAGCTTCTTCGCCTTGGCCGTTGCCCCCTCCTTGTCGTGCCAGTGCGCCCAGCTATCCTGATCGCGGATGTTCGCCATTTCCAAAAGGTATTTGTTATACCCTGCCTCTGCAACCGCCTCCCGGAAAATCGGTTCGTGCGTGCGCGGCGTACAGGCCGCCACCACTACCCGGTCAACGAGACCGCTTTTAAGATCCTGCCTGATTAATTCCTGGCCCGGATCAGAACACATGAAAAGATAATTCCGGGCAACCGCCACATCGGGTAGATTCTCGGCGTATTGTCTGACCTCTTCGATATTCACAGCGCCGGCGATATTCTCCCCGCAATGGCAGATATAAACGCCAATCCTCGGCACTAGATCCCCTCCCTAAAGAAAAATTAAATGATCGCTTACCGTTCCACTTTGTCCTGTCGCTTTTCCGGTAAACGAGCAAAGACATGTCTACCGTTGCCGGAAGGTTTTAATGGGAGTTATTCCGTCTTTTGTACAAAAGGAACGCCTTTATTACCGGTAAGTTATATAATGGTAAAGGTTATGTCTTTCTTCACCTCCTATTAGAGTAACTGGTTAGATAACCTAAATGCAGGATTAGATAGAGCCACATGGTGGGAGTGTCAATGTAAAGTGGCTCAATCAGCCAAATACGCAACACGATTTAGACATTCAATGGTGAAATCCAGCATTCATACGCCGCCCGGGAGATTTTACAGGTGGCTTGCACACCTTGTTCCAAGTATAATATTTAAATAAACCAGTGTCAATTCCCTGCTCTAATTTAGAGAAACGGTAAAGCCCGGAGAAAACGGAACGGAACGGCTTTAAAAACAGCTTTAGGAAAAGTGGACGGCAGTTTTGGAAAACCGCCGCCTACTTTGGACAGCGTTATCGCTGCCGGAATGTTTTTATGAAGGCGTCGCAGTAAATGTCCTTGTTCAAAAGCACCCGGGCTGCGGCGGCGGCGTCGACCAGCGCATCGTCATCGACATCGCAGACGCAGGAGTCGAGACCGACGGCCATGCACAGCACCATGTAAGTACGGTTTAAGAGGTGGCGTTCGTTGCAGCGCTGAGAAACGTTGGAGAGACCCATGGTGGTCTTCGGCGACGGATCGGACAGCATTTTAATCTGGCGGATAGCCTCGATCACCTCGGGGCCGTGGTCCTGAGCCACGTTGGCTGGCAGGGCCAGCGGGTCAATGTACAGATCGGTCATGGGCAGTCCGTTCATGTCGGCGTTGACGACCAGTTCCATGGCCAGGGCGGCGCGGGCGGAGGCGTCTTTGGGCACACCGGCGTCATTCATGGCCAGGCCGACCAACTTGGCGCCGTATTTCACGGCCATGGGGAAATAAATGTCCATCTTATGCTGGTCGGCGGTGGTGGAGTTGATCAAGGCTGCGCCACGGTGTACTTTCAGGCCGGCCTCAATGGCGGCGGGGCTGGTCGAGTCAATGCAGCATGGCAGCGGGCTCGCCGACTGGGCCACCTGGACCAGCCACTCCATCACGGCCGGCTGCTCTTCCTTGGCCACGGTGGGACCGGTATTAATATCCAGCCAGTGGGCTCCTTTCTCAGTCTGTCGCCTGGCCCAGTATTCCACAGCGGCGGGATCTTTATTTAAAATAGCTTCCCGGATGTCTTTAAACATCCCGTTAATGCGTTCACCGATTAGTTCCATTAATTTTTAACCCCTTTCATAAGATCGGTTCAGGTTATTAGCAGCAACGAAAAATGCAGGTGTTAATATACCACCCGGCTAAAAATACATTTCGACCGGGCGGCACACTTTTCTTTAATTCCTTTAAAAGGAATTTAATAAGCGTTCGACTTCATCATCACGTCGATGTGAGCGTTGAACTGCTTCATCGACTCGGGATGGCGCATGACGAAGATGGAACCGCCGGCCTGGGCGAATGAAGTGGAAGTGAGCACTTCCCAGAGGATGGCCCGGCGGGACTGGACGCCCCACTCCTCGTTGTCCTCCGTTTTCGCTTCTTTCGTCTTCCAGGCCTCCTGTCCGACAAAGCCGATCAGCGGCATGGCCATCATCTTGTCGCCGGTGAGTGAGCCGAGGCGGGCCCGCTCCATAATCGAGTAGGCATACTCAATGCCGTATCCGAGGGCGCCGACCAGCGGGTCGATGGCGATGCGGCTGGCGGGCAAGCTCATCTCCATGATCAGGATGTTCAGCTGCTTGGCCAGGTTGATGTCCAGCGGCGAGGAGGCGATGATGTTGTGCCCGTGCACCATGCAGATGGCGGTGATGGTCTTGTAGTTGTTGGGCGTGGCGCAGCCCAGGAGGCAATTTTTGCCGGAAAGGGCTTCACCGGCGGCCGCCAGGACTTCGGCGTCTTTTTCTTCCACGCCGCAGCCGACAACGATCATCGGCACGTTCACCGCATCCGCAACAGCTCTGGCAATGGCTGCGCACTCCTGCGGGGAGGCGTCCTTATTGTCCGGGTGCGCGCTGGCCAGCCGCAGGCAGATCATGTTCGCACCGTATTCCACGCATTTTTGGGCCCAGGCCACCGGATCGTTCAGCACGCCGGCGAAAGCGGAACTGAGCGTTTCCGGCCAGTCGGCCGGTTCCATGTCCCATACTTCGAGGGCCACGACCGGACGGTTCGGCATATCTCCCTCAAAGTGCAGGAAAGGAAGGGTTCCGTCTCCTCCGGCTTTGACTGCGTTGGGCTCCTGGCCGATGACCATTTCGGCGACTTTACTGGTCCATTTTTCTTTTGCTATCGTAACAGCCATGTCTCCCGCTCCTTTCAGTTGTTAAACACTTAAATGATACCGGCTTTTTTTAAAATGGCGCCGACCGCGATCACCGCCGGCGAGCCGTCAGGCAGCTTGATTAGAGGCTTGCTGTGCAGATCGTATTCAGCCACGTTGGCGTCCAGTGGGATGGCGCCGATCAACTCCAGGCCGGTCTTGTCGATTTCGCCCTGCAGGGCTTCGATGGATCCCGCTCCGACCTTGGTAACCACCAGATACATTTTTCTAACGTCAAGTTGAATCGACTCCACCAGTTCCCTCACCCGCGCAGCCGAACGGATGCCGCGGGCGCTCGCGTCGCTGATGACAAACAGGTAATCGACGTTCTGGGTCGTACGGCGGCTCAAATGCTCCAGGCCGGCCTCGTTGTCCGCTATCACAACGGCGTAGTTTTTGGACAGGCTGTCCATAAACCCGCGTAAAATATTGTTGGCGTAACAGTAGCAGCCCGGCCCTTCCGGACCGCCCATGGAAAGTATATCCACGTCGTCTCCCTCGGCGAGAGACTGGTGCACCTTGAATTCCACAAACTGGTCCTTGGTCATGCCCGCCGGCAGGGGCGTCTGGTCGTTCTTGATTCTGGCCAGGATATCGGCGATGGTCTCTTCCACTTCAATGCCCAGCGCCTCATTTAAATTGGCGTTGGCGTCGGCATCCACCGCCAGGACCGGCTTTTTACCGTTTTTGATCAACTGCTTGACGGCCAGGGAGGCAAAGGTGGTTTTACCCGTACCCCCTTTGCCGGCAATAGCAATCTGCAAAGCCATTTCGCGCACTCCCCTTCCGCGTAAACTGTGATGTTCATTTTTACAGCTCGGCTAAAACGTCTTCTACCGTTGTTGATCCGGGTGGTTCAGGTTGCGCTCCAGCGTGTTTTGGCAAAGGACGGAATGCCGGCTGACTCGCGCGGACCAACCAGTACTTCCCATCCGGACAGCTCATTGAGCTTGCCGCTTAAAACAGCCACGCCGCCGGGGATAACGCATTTCCGGTGGGAGACCTTGTCGGCGATGCCGCTCTTCTGGAGCATATCGGTAATTTTCTCCGGGGTAAACTTGCCGGCGGCCCAGCCGGTGAGGACGGAAATGCCGTCGGTATCCACCGGCAGGACGTATCCGGGCACCCGGGAAGATTCCACGTCGCCGGCCACACAGAAGTAGGTCAGGGAGAAGTTGGTGGTGATGTATACAGGCGCGTCCGGACCCGGGTTCAAGAGTTCGTAAATCTTCGACTCGACGGCGATCGGTTTCTGCGGGTCGGTGTATACGTTCAGCCGCAGGGTGACCAGCGGCAGGATGTCGGCCGGGTCGGCGCTGTCCATGACGACGATGCCGGCATACTTGGCGATATAGACACCGGCGTCGACGACGGCCTGGAGCGGGTCTTCGTTGGTGACGAAGGTGATGGTCGGGTAGCCGAAGGAGCGGAACTTCTTCAGTGCCTGGCGCCGGATCTGGGTCTGGTCGGCCAGTACCTTGCCCACTTCACGGGTGCCGGAATCAAGAATGAGCTGCTTGTGGCCGAGGGCCACCACTTTATCGACCAGGCCGGCCAGTTCGTTCAGATCGGCGCCTTTTACGACTAAAGGCAAATCGAACTTTTTAGCCAGGGCGGTCATGGCCTCATAGTTGGCGGCGTTGGCGCCGCAGACCAGCGGCTTTTTGGCAGCGACAGCCTCAAGCGCCTTTTCGACGGCCGCCGTGTCGTCGCTCATCAGGACGAGCGGGAACCCGGTATTATCGGCCGCCAGCCTGGCGGCTGCGGCAAAACGGTCGGCATTGCCCGAGCAATAGTCCACCGCGACCAGGTTGACATTGTGGATCTGGCCGACCCGGTCGAAGACCAGCTTGTTGATTTTGGCCACCTTGGCGGTGATCTCTTCGTCGGTCATGGAGTCGCAAACGGATATAGCAATGGCGGCCGGGTGTTCGAAACGTTTGTCGTGACGGAACAGGACGGTTTCATTGCCGAGCTCGACTTGCCTGTCCCCCGTTCCGATTTTCACCAGGGCCACCGGCGGCGCTGAAGCCGAATCAAGGTTTTCCTTCGCGGCGGCGCTCACGTGCGGGCACTTGTCGAGGCTGGCCTTGCCGCTGGCGAGGGCCATGGCAAAAGCAAGGCAGGTGGCCAGTCCGCAGTCTTTGCAGTTCGTTTTGGGCAGTTGTTTGAAAATCTCTAATCCTGTTAAACCCATTCTCCTGGTTCTCCTTTCCCGTATCTGGTTTTCTATAATATATAACCGTAGCCCGCCCCGGGATGATTACCAGGGCGGACGGTCAGCGCGTCTTTAGCTTTTCCTTAAATGAGGGAATCCATGGTCAGAGCCGGGTGTCCTTTTTCTTCCAGGAACGACATGATCTCGTCGCCACTCTCGCCGATGGTCTCATCGGCGATCTTGTCGACGAATTCTTTTCCTAAACCGGCCGCCTCAGCCGCTTCTTCAAGCTGCGGGCGAAGCTGTTCCTTCAGGGCCTTGGGCATCCAGACCACGCGGCCCAAACCGCCGTCGGCCGGGACGAATTTCGGCGAACCCAGGTAGGATTTGCCAATCCCCATGAAGCCGGGCATCTGGGCGCCGCCGCCGATGGTGCCGGCCAGCGTGGTGAAAGTCATGCCGGACGGGGTCATGCCGCTGTGCTCACGGTTGACCACCATGAAGCCGTTGCACTCGGGCACCATGGCCAGGATGCATTCGAAGCAACCGCAAGAGGTCATCGGGTATTCCATGATGGTGTAGAAGTTGACCGTCTCAACATTGCGCTGGGAATTTTTATAGCAGAATTCGTTGATGGATGACCACTGGCCTTTCTTGTCGTCGATCAGCCCTTCTTTCGAAATGGGCAGGTTGGCGCCGTGCGGGTTGATTTCGTAAGCCGCCTTGGCGTCGAGCCAGCTCACCGCGCCGCACAGGCCGACACGCTGGGCCGCGATGACGCAGATGTGGGTCGGGGCGAAGGACTGGCACAGGGTGCAGGAATAGAAAGTGTCCACGGCCTCGTCGCTGAGCTGCTTGAGGCGGTCGTCCCGCTTCTGGTAGTATTTGCGGGCCGTTTCGCGCATCTCGATCACCTTGTCCTGGTCGGTGATCAGGGTCACCTGGACCCGGTCCACGATGGCGGAAAACTCCGACTTGAGCTTGGCGTACAGGATGTTGCCGAAGTGCTTCATGCGGAAGCCTTTGTCAAAAGCGTCCTTGCTGACCCGGAGCCAGTTGATGTCCCGCTGGGCCACGTGCCAGATGCCCTCGCCGTAGTTGATGAAGTAGTGGATCTTGCGCTCCAGCACTGGCTCGAAATCTTCCTGCATCTTCCGGCCGTAAACATCCACGATGATCCCGATGGGCAAACGGCCGCCGGGCTCCAGGGTGTCGATATCGGGTCCGATGAGCTCGACTTTACCGTCTTCGATTTCATCCGAGCCGACCATGCGCACCAGCTCGAAGGCCGGTGTCTTCTGGCCGCCGAACTCGCAGAACATGTCCTTCTTGCGGATGCTCTCCCCCTCGAAGGCCGGGCCGATGGTAATCGGCGCGTCGATGTCCAGGGCGGTGATCTTGATGCCGCGCACTTCAAGGCAGGTCTGGACAATCTTGTCGTAGTCCGGCTCGGAGATGAACCAGTCTTTAATCTGCTCGTCTTCAGCCAGGGGCTGGTCCGTGATGACCGGGAAGCCGGTCCAGATGGCGCCGGCGCTGGCGGCGTCTTTGACCATGTCGCGCTCGCCCAGATAGAGGATGAACGCCAGCACCTGGCGGCGCTGGTAGTCGCGCTGCGCCTCGCGGTCGCCGGCGGGAATGCCGCCGAACATCATGCCGGCGCGCAGGGCGTAGTTGGCGGCGTGGACAATCTGGGTGAAGTTCCCCAGCGGGTAGGCGATGTAGTCGACACCAATCTTGACGTTCTCTTCCAGCAGCTGCTCAATGATCTCATCGCACAGGAACAGCATCAGGCCCTTGGCCATCAGGCTGTCCACCAGTTTCTTGGCGTCCTTGCTGGTGCGGGCGCGGCCGACGATGACGGCTTCGCCGGGGATGGTCCAGTCAACCATCTTGATCCCGTACTGGCGGACCACCGGGTCGCCGATGAATCCGGTCCAGGGCGCCACGTGGAGCGGGTTTTCCGGGGTGTTCCTCAAGTAGCGAACAGATTCAATGATGTCGGCGGCGTACCAGGTGGACTCGCCCCAGAGGATCATGTTTTCAAAGGTTTTCTCTTCTTTAACCTGAGCGCGCATGCGGTTCAGGATAGGCGGCAACTCGCCCAGCTTGGTGACCTTCTCACCGCTCATGCAGCGGATAATCGGAATGTTGTAGGCGGTATCGGGATAACCCACCGGATGCTCCGGACCGAAATCGCGGATGGCCTGGGATAAGAGAATTTCCGCGTAGCTCAACGCCGTGATGGTGCCTTCGTACATAGGCTTCAACAGTTTCTTCGGCTCCTTGCCGGGCTCTATGCATCCTTCATAAATCTGATCGAAATTAATCTGCTCAGACATTTTTTCTCCTCCTTTCGCTCCAGCGAATTAATAGTTCTGGCAAAGTCCGGTTTCGAAGTTCTCAGCAGCGGCGCGGTGAATGCCCATCTTCCAGGTGCGGTACTGCAAAGCGCTCAGCATCTTCTGGGCCGCAACGGCAGGATCCATTTCGAAAATGAAATACCCACCGTAGACGTCTGAAGCAACCTGGGTGACAATGCTGTAAATGAGGTCGCTGCCTTCCAGCGGGGGCATAGCGCCGACGTGGACCGGCATCCCCATGGCCACGCACCAGCAGCCGATAGAAACGGCCTTGCCGCTCATCCCTTCAGGTGCGGAGGCTATCCAGGGCACCTTCGGCGTGTCTACGCCCAGTTGATTGGCCATGTCCATCAGGAGGTCGGAACAGCGGGTGTTGTCAACACAGGAACCCATGTGAAAGATCGGCGGCAGACCAACCTTTAAGTCGGCTTTTTCACTGATGCGCGCGAGGAACTTCTTCAACCCTTCGCCGGCATATTCCATTGCTTCGGGAGCGAGGAGACCGGCCCTGGCACAGCCCTGCATGACGCAGCCGGTGCCGATGGTGAACACATCGTTCTTGATCATTTCCCTGGCGATGGTCAGGTGGCTGTCGTCCTGCGGCCGCTTCAGGTTGTTGCAGCCGGCCAGCATGGCCACGCCCTTGATTTCGCCGGCCAGGATGGCGTCGGTCAGGACGCTGACGGGATTGTCCGGGTTGACGCTGGCAAAGAGATCGTAAAGCGCTTCCAGGCTCCAGCCGGCAATTACTTTATGTTTATCTTTAGGAATCGCGACCATCTTGCTCTTGTCTCTGTTCTTGAACGCTTCAATAGCGTAGCGAACGGCGGTCCTGGCGTTATCCAGCGCGTTTTCCGCCTGGAAGTCGATGTGGTAGGAGCCGGGGATCTTGGCGATCGGGGTCGTAGTGATAATCCGGGTGTGATAGCACTCGGCCACAGTGCGGATCGAGGGCATGATGCACTGGACGTCCACCACATAGGCGTCCATGACCCCGGTGAGGATCGGCATTTCCGCTGACGCATAGGATGTCACGATGGGCACTCCCCGACGCATGATTACCTCATTGCCGGTGCAGCAGATGCCCATCAACTGGATCCCCTTGGCGCCGGCAGCCTTTGCCTCATCCTGCATGGCGTCCGCCGCGTCACAGATCAGCTCGCTTAAGACCGGGTTGTGGCCGTAGAGGGCGATGTTGACCTTGTCGGGGTCGATGACGCCGAAGTTTGCCTCAGAAGCGATTGGCTGCGGGGTGCCGAAGAGAATATCGGAAAAATCGGTGCCGACGTGCATGCCCACATAGTCGCCCAGGGCAACCCGCAGGGCGGAAAAAATAAGGTTGACCGGGTCGTTGTCCATGCCGACGTGGGCCTGGCTGACCAGTTCGGAGATCACATTATAAACACCGCTGGGCATGATATCACAGTTGAAAAACTTCTCTATCCGACCCTGTGTCGCGGTTTTCTGCACCCAGGTGGAATACCCTTCGCCCTTTAACCGGCTGTAGTCTTTCATGGCCAGTTCGCAGAGTTCCCTGGCCAGGGTCAGATCGTCCTTGCCCCCGGTGGCTACGCCCATCTTTTCACAGACGCGGCGCAACTTAGCCGGATCTTTAATGGTATAATCCTTGGTCTTCCCGTGGGCGGTCTTGTGCACGGTTTCAAGGATGACGCTGGCGTGCTCGCTGTGGGAAGCGGCGCCGGTCAGCAACATCAAACCAACGCTCCGCGCGACGATGGTCCAGGCGGAAGCGCCGCAGATCCCCCTGCTGCCCGGGCCCTCTTCGGCTTTAATCCGGCAGGGTCCGGCAAAGCAGAAGCGGCAGCAAAGCCCCTTGTAGCCGAACTGGCACTGGGGCTGCTGGGCCACAAAACGGTCGAAGGTGGTGATGATCCCTTTTTCCTTGGCTACATCGATCATTTGCAGGACCGCCGGGTCGACGGATCTTTTAATCGACTTGGGGTCGACGACCCTCGGCGCGTCGGAAGGCCGGCAAGTATGATTAGGGTCAGTAAATCTTGGCATTACTTTAACCTCCTTAAGTATAGAGTGGTCCAGCGAAACCGCTTGCGGAAACCGGGAACCCCTTTTTTTATCGCCTGTTTGGTCTTTATCTCTCTAACAGGCGTCTATCAGGTGGATTGCCGGCGGCCACCGTTTTCATTACCAGCAAACGGTCTCATCCTTTTTCTACTGCTGTTCCGTTTCCAAAAACATCTATCTGACTTTTAAACCAAGCTCTCCTCTCCGCTTACTCACCTGCCTCTCGCAAAATTTGTTGCTGGACTTGCCTCACACTTGTTATTAACGCTCCCTCCGGTTTTGCCGCGCCCCTGTCCATGGCGCTTTCCCACACATCCTCGTCAAAATTGATCAAACCAAGCACCTCACCGGCCGGGAAAGCTTTCAGAATAAAATCTTTTTCCCGCTCATTGCGGATCTTGTTGCCGATGACCCGGACCTTCTTAATGCCCAGGTCGGCGGCCAGCTTCTTCACCAGTCCGGCTGTATTGACGCTGTTGTGGCTGGGCTCCACCACGACCATCATCAGATCGACCCCCCGGGCCGTGCCGCGGGACAGGTGCTCGATGCCCGCGCCCATGTCCATGATCACAACATCATCCTTTGCCAGGAGCAGGGATGAGACCACGGCGTGAAGAAAGGAGTTTTCCCGACAGTAGCAATGCGAACCGCCTTTCTTAACTCCTCCCATGCGCAAATATCTGATATTGCCGTGCTCAATGCAGTAGTCGTCCAGATCGTCGGAAACGCTGGGATTCAAGGTGAAGAAACTTCCCTCCCCGCCTGTTTTGGCGGAAATCAGTTCTTTCATTTCGACCAGCGGCTTCAACTCACTGGTAATATCGTCGGGGATACCGAGGGCAGAGGCTAAACACACATCCGGGTCCGCGTCAATCGCGTAAACTGTGCGGTGGGTATCAGAAAACAGCTTTACCAGGGCGGACGCAACGGTAGTTTTCCCCACGCCTCCCTTACCAGAAATCGCTAACTTCATATCATCACCTCAAAAAAAGTAGTAATACTGCTGCAACTGCCTTCCTGGCCTGCCCTGGACATTTGGATCCGCCACCTTTTGATTTTCTACAGGCACATTCAAATTTCCTGCCGAAAAAAACAATTTAATATTGGATTTTTTACTCAATGTTCGCAGTTGACAAAACGCCGGTTTTATGAAACGTCCGTTGTTTATAACAACCGCCCCGCTCATGCGCTGAAACTGGAAAAGGCAAGCGCCTCCATCCCGGAAGCCTCGCCGTTTCTCGTTTTTCTGGTGGGATATGTGGGACTCGATCCTACAACCTGACGATTAAGAGCTGACACAAATACCCGCACCAGGCAACACAAACCCAGTAATAACAATCACTGTGTTACTGGGATAATTTACCACAGGAGGCGTTTGCAGGGGGAGTTCCCTCAAATTTTCCCCAATCACAGACGCCGTTAAATCAGCTTTTTAAACTCTTCCGGGCTGATTCCCGCCTGCCTTATGATTGAATGCAGTACACCTGGTTTAACGTCCCTGTTCCCGTGGTAAGGAACCACCGCCCGGCGGCCATCCGGATGGCGCAGGATGTAATGGCTACCGGTGACGTGATCCACCTGAAACCCCAATTTCTCAAGGGCGCTGATAGCCTCTTTCGCTTTCAAAGCGGGAAGTTTTGCCATCTACGCCACGTCCACGGTAACGGTTTTCACTTCGGCCTTTTCAAAACCGAAGGGCAGAGGCTCCCCATGCTTTTTCAAGCTTTCAACATAGCCGTGGATGGCATCCTCGGCCATTGCCATTGCCTCCTCCCTGGTTTCCCCCTGGGTTACACAGCCGGGCAGGGCAGGCACGGAAGCGATATACCCGCCTTCTTCCGCCGGTTCAAGGTAGACGATAAAACTAGCCATAGCAATCACCTCACCCTTCACTAGGATATGCCTCATGGGCGTATTTATTCACCATAGCAGAGCAAAATCCTGCCCCGCCTGCCGGAAAAGCAATCCGCAATCCGCAATCTTACCGCGACAGGTATGGCATAAAAAGGTAAAAAAGCACAGCCGCCGCAATTGCTTTGAAAACCTGGGGGTGTAAAACGAATAGCACAATTTTACTCAGCGGCGGCCATCGCCAGGGCGCTGAACTACGACCGGGAGTACATTTCTCGCTTGATCAAAACGGGTAAAATCCCCGGCACGAAGTTTGGCCACAAATGGCTCGTGTCGGAGGACGATTTTAAAGCCCTGGTGGAGCGTTTGCAACCACCGAAAGAAGAAAAACCCACCGTCGGCGGGTAGAAAGAAGCGGCCAGGAAGATCGACACCCTCCTGACCGGCGTACTAACATAAAACGTAAAACTGTTTTCTCAATTTTTTCTCAATTTAGTCCTTGGAGATGCTGATGGCAAGAACTTCCAACCCCGGAAGCCTTGCCATTTCTCACTTTCCTGGTGGGCCATGTAGGACTCGAACCTACAACCTGACGATTAAGAGTCGCCTGCTCTACCAATTGAGCCAATGGCCCGTTTAAAACTGGCTGGGGCGGCTGGATTTGAACCAACGAAATGCCGGAGTCAGAGTCCGGTGCCTTACCGCTTGGCGACGCCCCATTATAAAAATTTTGGTGGAGGGGGCTGGATTCGAACCAGCGAAGTCTGTGACGGCAGATTTACAGTCTGCTCCCTTTGGCCGCTCGGGAACCCCTCCGTTTTCGATGTTAGAGGTTCGATGTTCGAAATTCGAGGTTGACAGGAAAATTTCTTCTTAATCTAACTTCGAACCTCGAAATACGAATTTCGAGAATGGTGACCCCACCGGGGTTCGAACCCGGGTTCCCGCCGTGAAAGGGCGGTGTCTTA
>Ga0209347_1000374_pt1 | contig 119938 bp, 119 predicted proteins | sample AutmiccommuBRH23_FD_187382 | JGI IMG/M metagenome (GOLD analysis project Ga0209347, IMG submission 187382) | Deep subsurface microbial communities from Mt. Terri, Switzerland - Autotrophic microbial communities BRH/23 (SPAdes) (version 2) | ecosystem: Environmental > Aquatic > Deep subsurface...
CCTTCGACTGGCTCAGGATGGGCCGGCGGTGACGTGATTGTGCGGGAGAGTGCGAGGGGTGGGGAGAAATATTTTCTGCCGGCGCGATTGTCTCGGACACACGCGGACCCGTCTTACGCCGTCGAAGCTGAGGGCGCCGGCATCCAAACCGCGTCATCCCTCTTCGACGGGCTCAGGAGGGCGAGGGGCGCTCCGGTCTCTGCTATTTTGGCGTCTTGATGCCCCGCGCCGGGCAAAGAACGACAGCGCGAGCCCCCGACATCCGCCTCTTCGCGCCGAACTTATCCCCGCCCTTCGGCGGTCCCGTAGCATCGGGACGGTCGATGGTGAGGGATGGGCATGGGAAGACGATACGCCAGAGAAGAGATGACAGCGGCGGGCCTGCCGCTCGCCAGCTTGCGAGCCCAGATCGCCGGCCTGCGCGTCACCGTCGCGGTGCTGCGGCTGAAATCACTGACCTTCAAGGCCGGTTTCGATCCCGAGCAAGAGCGCCATCCGAAGGGCAGCGGACGCGTCTCCGGTCGTTGGCGGCGCGAAGCCACCCGCAAGCCTTTGGAAGTCGATATCCCTGGCCCCATGAAGAAACCGGCGGCCGACGGCTCGCCCAAGACCCCGCCGAAAAGCCCGCGGCTAAAGCTGCCGAAGCCAGGCATCGGCCACAATGGCGGCCCGCCGCTGGAGGACCCGCCGGAACTGCCGAAGCGCGATCCGGGAACGGACACAGCGCGCAACCGCGTGGCCAAGCGCTGGGCATTGTGGCTGCTGCGGGCGCTCGGCCGCCTGCCGGAGCGGCGTATCGCGTTGGCTGCCCGCGCGCTGGAGGCTGTCGGCTATCTCACCGGCTTTTTCGACGAGATCGAAACCGCACTCGACGAGCCGCGCCCGCTCGACGATCTGCGCCGCGCGGTGAAGGCCGAGGCTGACAGGGACGGCACCCACGTCCACCACATCGTCGAGAAGACGCCCGCCAAAAAGGCCGGTTATCCCCTGTCGATGATCAACGGCTATGATAATCTCGTGCGGATACCGCAATACCGGCACGAGAGAATTTCGGACTGGTATTCGACGGGTAACAAACGCTTCGGCGGCATGACACCCCGTGCCTACCTTCGAGGAAGGAGTTGGGAAGAACGCTTTCGGCTCGGGCTGGAACGCCTGCGTGAAGAGGGGTTGCTGAAATGAAACTTGGTTCCGAGATGAAATCGATGAGCATCGAACAACTCGTCGCGGCGTTCGTCGCCGTCGGCCTCGAACAGTCCGAGGCACTGCATGACCGAAAGATCGCCCGCTACAATCGGCTTTATCGTGACTACGCAGCGATCGAAGAAGAGCTGAAATCGCGCGAGGGCGATCAGCGCCGCGCCTTGCGGCCGTTGTTCGACCACATCAACGCGCAGGTGCGCATGAACGCCGCCTTCTCTACCCTCGCCGTCCTGCCGGAGAAGGCCAAGGAAACGCTCCGGCTCATTCACCTCAGGCGGGAATATCCACAAGCCGCGGATGCCATCGGCATGCTCGAGGATATCGAGAAGGGTCGGTTTATTCCCGATGTCGGCCGGGTGGATCTGCAAGGTCAGCGGTAGTGAGACCGATCAATCTGACGACCGCGAGCGTCGCCGATCTCGTCGCCTATTTTGCCGAGCTGGGAGTGGCGGAGGACGAGGCGGAGTTGCGATCCGCCCAAGCGACGATCAACCGGCTGGTGCGGCGGCGATTTGCCGTGGAGAACGAATTGAAGGCGCGCGCCGGCGACCAGCGGCGCCAGCTCGGCCGCTATTTCAACCATCCGAACATTCAGGTGCAGCTGAACGCGGCGACCGCGACGCTGGCACTGCTTCCGGCGGAGGCGCGGCGCAAGCTCGAGGAGATCGCGACCTGGAAGGTCGGACCCTATTCCGCCGATGCCGGCATGCGGTTGTCGAATCTCGACCGTGGGGTATTCAAGCCGAAATAATGCGCCCCCTTACCCCTCCGCTACCATCCCCTCGGCCGGGTAGAGCTTGCCCAGCAGCGGCAAATGGACGGCGCCGCGCTTGACGAGAAAATCCTTGAAGGCGATCTCGGCCGGCGCCGGCATGCGCTCCTTGCGGCCGACCGCGTGCCATTGCCGGCGAATCGGCAGGTGCTCCACGTCGAGGATGACCAGCCGCCCCATCTCCACCTCGAAGGCGATGGTGTGGGCCGAGATGAAGGCGATGCCGAGCCCGGCCATCACCGCCTGCTTGATGGTCTCGTTGGAGCCCATCTCGACGCTGACCTCGTCCAGTTCCCCCGGATGGCCGGCGAAGAATCCCTCCAGCGAGGCGCGGGTGCCCGAGCCGGGTTCGCGGATGATGATGGTCTCCTTGAGCAACCGCGCCCGGTCGATGTCGCGGGCCTTGGCCAGCGGATGCTCGGGGGCTGAGATCATCACCAGCGGATGGTCGCCGAACACCATCGCCTCGACCGGAAACTCGATCGGTGGCCGCCCCATCAGCGCGATGTCGAGCTGATAGGATTTGAGGTCGCGGATGATCTCCAGGCGGTTGCCGACCGTCAGCTTGATCTCGATGGCCGGATATTCGCGCCGGAACGCGGCGATCAGCCGGGGCGCGAAATATTTCGCCGTCGACACCACGCCGAGCCGAATCGTGCCCGAGCGCACGCCCTTGATCGCCAGGATCTCGTCGGAGAGCGCCCGCAGCGTCGTCTCGATGGCGTTCGCCGCCTCCAGCACCGCCGCGCCGGCCACGGTCAGCCGCATGCCCTCGCGGGTGCGGTCGAACAATGCCAGACCGCAATCGTCTTCCAGCTGCTTTACCTGTAATGTCACCGCCGGCGCCGTCAGGCCGAGCTGCCGGGAGGCGGCGGCGATCGTCCCGTGGTGGTCGATCGCCTGTATTGATCGCAGCTGTCGCAATGTGAGGTTACGCATACCCGATCCATAATTTAATTTATCGATCGGGTAAAGATAATGAATTTTACTTAGCTCAAAGCGCCATCCAACATCCTTCCAACGACGGGTGAACGGCGACGCAGAGCTTCGACGCCACCCAGGAGGAAAACATGCCCTCGTCTCTCGACGCCTATCTTCAGTCCGCCGCAGGCGCGGACCCGACCCGCAAGAAGGTCGCCGAAACGGTTCGCCAGCTGGCCGTGGCCGCCGTCAAGCTGCGCAACACCATCATCAACGGTGGCGGCGACAATCTTGGCTCGTCGCGCGAGGCGACCAACGCCGGCGGCGACGTGCAGAAGGAACTCGACGTCGTCGCCGACCGGCTGTTCATGGACGCCGCCAAGGCGTCGGCCATCGCCTTCTACGGGTCGGAGGAACAGGACGAACCGGTGACGCTCGACCCGGCCGGCACGCTGGCTCTGGCGATCGATCCGCTGGACGGCTCGTCCAACATCGACACCAATGTCTCGGTCGGCACGATCTTCTCGATCTTGCCGGCGACCGACGAACACAGGGCGGACCCCGCATCGGTTTTCCAGCAGCCGGGCTCGCGCCAATTGGGCGCCGGCTTCTTCATCTACGGGCCGCAGCTCTTGCTGGTGCTGTCGCTGGGCAATGGCACCAGCGTCTTTATCTTCTCGCCCGGCTCTAGCGGCTTCGTCGAGCTGAAGGGGGCGGTGGAGATTCCCGACCGGACCAGCGAGTTCGCCATCAACGCGTCGAACTATCGGCACTGGGACCCGCAGATCCGCAACTATATCGACGATTGCCTGGCCGGCGCGGAGGGGCCGCGCGAGCGCGAGTTCAACATGCGCTGGATCGCCTCGATGGTCGCCGACGGCTACCGCATCCTGGTGCGCGGCGGCATCTTTCTTTATCCGGGCGACGCAAGGAAGGGCTACGCCAAGGGCCGGCTGCGGCTGGTCTACGAAGCCAATCCGGTCGCCTTCTGCGTCGAGAACGCCGGGGGTCAGGCGACCGACGGTATCAACCGCATTCTGGACATCGTGCCGGAGGGGCTGCATGCCCGCACGCCTTTGGTGTTCGGCTCGCGGCGCGAGGTCGAACGGGTCGGCCGCTACATCGCCGATCCGGCGGCGCTGAGCGAGCGCTCGCCACTGTTCGGCAAGCGCAGCCTGTTCAGAGCCTGATTTAAGACGGTTGCCGGGGAGGGAGTGCCCCGGCACCGGGAGGAGACGCCAAGACATGTCGGCCAAGCATCCGATCATCGCCATTACCGGCTCGTCCGGCGCCGGGACGACGTCGGTGAAGAACATCTTCGACCAGATCTTCCGCCGCGAGCAGGTAAAGGCGGTGTTCATCGAGGGCGACGCGTTCCACCGCTACGACCGCCAGGCGATGAAGGACAAGATGGCCGACGAGGAGCGGAACGGAAACCGCCATTTCTCGCATTTCAGCCCCGAGGCGAACGTCCTCGACAAGTTGCAGGCGGTGTTTTCGGACTATGGGCGCGAGGGGCGCGGCGAGACCCGGCACTACGTCCATGACGATGCCGAGGCAAAGCTCTATGGCGCGGCGCCCGGCACCTTTTCGGACTGGGCGGAACTGGAGGAGGGCAGCGATCTTCTGTTCTACGAGGGCCTGCATGGCTGCGTGAAGGCCGACGCGGTCGATCTCGCCGCGCTCGCCGATCTGAAGATCGGCGTCGTGCCGGTGATCAACCTCGAATGGATTCAGAAGATCCACCGCGACAAGGCCTCGCGCGGCTATTCCACCGAGGCGGTGATGGACGTGATCCTGCGCCGCATGCCGGACTACGTGAAATACATCTGCCCGCAATTCGCCCGCACCAACATCAACTTCCAGCGCGTGCCGATCGTCGATACGTCCGACCCGTTCATCGCGCGCTGGATCCCGACGGCGGACGAATCGATGATCGTCATCCGCTTCGCCAACCCGCGCGGCATCGACTTTCCGTATCTCCTGTCGATGATCCCCGGCAGCTTCATGTCGCGCGCCAATTCCATCGTCGCCCCGGGCAACAAGCTCGACATCGCCATGCAACTCATCCTGACGCCGCTGATCATGCAGCTGATGGAAAAAAAGCGCCGCGCGTCCTGAGCGCCGTTCGACGGGATCGCCCGTCGACCAGGACCGACGCGGCCCGTTCCAAGGAGACCAGACCCTTATGGCCAAGATCACCCTACGCCAGCTTCTCGATCACGCCGCCGAGAACGACTACGGCGTCCCCGCCTTCAACATCAACAACATGGAGCAGGGGCTGGCGATCATGGAGGCGGCCGCCGAGAGCGACGCGCCGGTGATCATGCAGGCCTCGCGCGGGGCGCGCTCCTACGCCAAGGACATCATGCTGTCGAAGATGATGGAGGCGCTGGTCGAGATGTTCCCGCAGATCCCGGTCTGCATCCACCAGGACCACGGCAACAATGAACAGACCTGCCTCTCCGCGATTCGCCACGGCTTCACCTCGGTGATGATGGACGGTTCGCTGGAGGCCGACATGACAACGCCCGCCTCCTACGACTACAATGTCGACATCACCGAGCGGGTAACGCGGATGGCCCATTGGGTCGGCGCCTCGGTCGAGGGCGAGCTCGGCGTGCTCGGATCGCTGGAGACCGGCGAGGGCGAAAAGGAGGACGGCGTCGGCTTCGAGGGCAAGCTGTCGGAAGACCAGCTTCTGACCGACCCAGAGCAGGCCGTCGACTTCGTCCGCCGGACCAGGGTCGATGCGCTCGCCATCGCCATGGGCACCTCGCACGGCGCCTATAAGTTCACCCGCAAGCCCGACGGCGAGATCCTCGCCATGCACATCATCGAGGCGATCCACCAGAAGCTGCCGAACACGCATCTTGTCATGCACGGCTCGTCCTCGGTGCCGGAGGATCTGCAGGCGATCATCAACAAGTATGGCGGCAAGATGCGCGAGACTTATGGCGTACCGGTCGAGGAGATCGTCCGGGGCATCAGGCACGGCGTCCGCAAGGTCAATATCGACACCGATTGCCGCATGGCGATGACTGGCCAGTTCCGCCGGGTCGCGATGGAAAAGCCGGAGGAATTCGATCCGCGCAAGTTCCTGGTGCCGGCGATGGAGGCGTTGAAGACACTCTGCCTCGATCGCTACGAGCGCTTCGGCTGCGCCGGCCAGGCCGGCAAGATCCGGCCGCTGTCGCTGGACGCCATGGCCGCCCGCTACGCCAAGGGCGAACTCGAACCGCGCATCGCAATGCGCGAAGCCGCCGAGTAGGGCGGACCGCCACCTGGCCGGATAGTCGGCCGGGCGGCAAACGAACCGAGACAAAGCTGAATCGGAACGGCGCGGGGGCTCTCCTCGCGGCGAACGGAGAAGGCGTGCCGAAATTGCTGAGCCGGCGATGGCGCACGTCACCACGGATCCAGGAAGGAGACCGCTATGCAACAGGCCTCGCAGACCATCAAGGGCAAGGACCGCTACAAGTCCGGCGTCATGGAATACCGCAAGATGGGTTATTGGGAGCCCGACTACGAGCCGAAGGAAACCGACGTCATCGCCTGTTTCCGGATCACCCCCCAGGACGGGGTCGATCCGATCGAGGCGGCCGCGGCCGTCGCGGGAGAAAGCTCCACAGCGACATGGACCGTGGTGTGGACGGACCGGCTGACGGCGGCGGAAAAGTACCGCGCCAAGGCGTATCGCGTCGACCAGGTGCCGAATACCGAGGACCAGTATTTCGCCTATATCGCCTACGATCTCGACCTGTTCGAATCGGGCTCGATCGCCAATTTGACCGCCTCGATCATCGGCAACGTCTTCGGCTTCAAGCCGCTGAAGGGTCTTCGGCTCGAGGACATGCGGCTGCCGACGGCCTATGTGAAGACCTTCCAGGGGCCGGCGACCGGCATCGTCGTCGAGCGCGAACGCCTCGACAAGTTCGGCCGGCCGCTGCTCGGCGCCACGGTGAAGCCGAAGCTCGGCCTGTCCGGCCGCAATTACGGCCGCGTCGTCTACGAGGCGCTGAAGGGCGGGCTCGACTTCACCAAGGATGACGAGAACATCAACTCGCAGCCCTTCATGGATTGGCGCGAGCGCTTCTTGTACTGCATGGAGGCGGTCAACAAGGCGCAGGCCGCCACCGGTGAGATCAAGGGCAGCTATCTCAACGTCACCGCTGCGACGATGGAAGACATGTACGAGCGCGCCGAGTTCGCCAAGGAACTCGGGTCGAGCATCATCATGATCGACCTCGTCATCGGCTGGACGGCGATGCAGTCGATGGCCAAGTGGGCCCGCCGCAACAACATGATCCTGCATTTGCACCGGGCCGGCCACTCGACCTATACGCGCCAGAAGACCCATGGGGTGTCGTTCCGCGTCATCGCCAAATGGTCGCGGCTGGCCGGCGTCGATCACATCCACGCCGGCACCGTCGTCGGCAAGCTCGAGGGCGATCCCGCAACGACGAAGGGCTATTACGACATCTGCCGCGACGAGTTCACCCATCAAAAGCTCGAAAACGGCATCTTCTTCGATCAGCCCTGGGCGTCGCTGAACAAGGTGATGCCGGTCGCCTCCGGTGGCATCCATGCCGGCCAGATGCACCAGCTGATCGACCTTCTAGGCGAGGACGTGGTGCTGCAGTTCGGCGGCGGCACCATCGGTCACCCGATGGGCATCGCGGCCGGCGCGACGGCCAACCGCGTGGCGCTGGAATGCATGATCCTCGCCCGCAACGAGGGCCGAGACATTCTCAACGAGGGGCCGGATATCCTCAACCAGGCGGCCAAGACCTGCACGCCGCTGATGCAGGCGCTCGATACCTGGAAGGACGTGACCTTCAACTACACCTCGACCGACTCGCCCGATTATCAGGTGACGGCGACGGCATCGGCCTGAGCCGTTCCGGGGCGGAGCGTGATCCTCTTCCGCGTTCCGCCCTTCATGCCCTCCATCAAAACGGCCGGCGCGGCCGGTATCGCCGCTAGCCGCCAAACAAAGGAATCCGATCCATGCGCATCACCCAAGGAGCCTTTTCGTTCCTGCCCGACCTGACCGACAAGCAGATCACCGCACAGGTGCAATACTGCCTCGACAATGGCTGGGCGGTGAATCTGGAATACACCGACGACCCGCATCCCCGGAACACCTATTGGGACATGTGGGGTCATCCGATGTTCGACATCGCGGACGCGGCCGGCGTGATGATGGAGCTGACGGCGTGCCGCAAGGCCTATGGCGACCGCTACATCCGCATGTCGGCCTTCGATTCCACCCATGGCTGGGAATCGGTGAAGCTCAGCTTCATCGTCAACCGGCCGAAGGAAGAGCCCGGTTTCCGCCTGCGCCGGCAGGAGATGGAGGGTCGCAACATCCGCTACACCACCGAGACCTACGCCACCGACAAGCCGGAAGGCGAACGGTACTCGGGCTGAGATATCACGCCGCCATCGTCATCCCCGACCTCACGTTCGGGGATGACGAAGCATCGGATCGAGCGGCCGTTCTGCAAGGAGCGGGCTGCCGCAACGGACAAGTCCGAGGCACAAAGCCGGGCAAACGGGAGGTCATCGAATGAGCTACCTCGACCAGTTGAACAAGGGCGGAAAGTCTGACGGCGAGACCACGCCCTCGAAGACGACGGCGGAGCCGCAAGCAGCCGCAATCGGTGACAACGCTGACGAAACCGCCCCCATAACCGTCGACCTCAAGCGCGAATACGAGGAGGCCGGCGTCAGGGACGTGCTGGAAGAACTCGATCGCGATCTCATCGGTCTGGCGCCGGTGAAGAAGCGGATTCGCGAGACCGCGGCGCTGCTTCTGGTCGAGCGGGCCCGCCGCCGGCTCGGCCTCGCCCACGAGACGCCGACGCTGCACATGAGCTTCACCGGCAATCCCGGCACCGGCAAGACGACGGTGGCGATGAAGATGGCGAACCTCCTCCATCGCCTTGGCTACATCCGCAAGGGCCATCTCGTCTCGGTCACCCGCGACGACCTCGTCGGCCAATATATCGGCCACACCGCGCCGAAGACGAAGGACATCCTCAAGAAGGCGATGGGCGGCGTCCTGTTCATCGACGAGGCCTATTATCTCTACCGTCCGGAGAACGAGCGCGACTACGGGCAGGAGGCGATCGAGATTCTGTTGCAGGTGATGGAGAATCAGCGCGACGACCTCGTCGTCATCCTCGCCGGCTATGCCGACCGGATGGACACGTTCTTCGAGTCGAATCCGGGGTTTCGCTCGCGCATTGCCCACCACATCGACTTTCCCGACTATTCCAACGACGAGCTCCTGCGTATTTCGGTCGGCATGCTGGAACGGCAGAACTATCACCTCGCCGACGAGGCAAAGGCGGTGCTGGCGCGCTATATCGAGCGGCGCCGGGCGCAGCCGCATTTCGCGAACGCCCGCTCGATCCGCAACGCCCTCGACCGGGCGCGGCTCAGACAGGCCAACCGGCTGTTCGAAACCGCCGAGGGACCCTTGAACGCCGAAACGCTTTCGCGCATCGAGGCGGAAGACATTTCCGCCAGCCGGGTCTTCAACGACCCGCCCGGCCGGGACGACGACAGCACGCAGGAGACCCCATGACCAAGCCCGTCATCATCGCCCCTTCGATCCTCTCAGCGGACTTCGCGCGCCTCGGCGAGGAGGTCGCGGCGGTCGACAAGGCCGGCGCCGACTGGATTCATCTCGACGTGATGGACGGTCATTTCGTGCCGAACATCACCTTCGGCCCGCCGATCGTCAAAGCCGTCCGCGGCGCCTCGAAGAAGGTGTTCGACTGTCATTTGATGATCGAGCCGTGCGACCCGTATCTGGAGGCCTTCGCCGAGGCCGGCTGCGATATCATCACGGTCCATGCCGAGGCGACCAAGCATCTCGACCGCTCACTGCAGGCGATCCGCTCGCTCGGCAAGAAGGCCGGCGTCTCGCTGAACCCGTCGACGCCGGAAAGCGTGATTCAATACGTGCTGGATCGGCTCGACCTCGTCCTTCTGATGACGGTCAATCCGGGTTTCGGCGGGCAGGCCTTCATTCCCTCGGTCATCGACAAGGTGCGCCGGGTCAAGGCGATGATCGGCGACCGCGACATCCATATCGAGATCGACGGCGGCGTGACTCCCGAGACCGCCCCGCTGGTGGTCGAGGCCGGCGCCGACGTGCTCGTCGCCGGCTCGGCGATCTTCAAGGGCGGCACGCCGGCGCATTACGAAGCCAACATGAAAGCGATCCGCGCGGCGGCGGGGGCGGTGTCGAAGGCCGCCTGAGTTTTCCGGGCGGGCAATTCATTCTCGCCGCCTGGACGAGGAGATCGTCCATTTGCCTCCACGGTTTTCTGTGAAATAGTGCATGGCGTGCACTATATGAGGGCGCGTGCCGACGCTGTTCGAGATTGGGAGCCTTCGCATCAGGCTCTATGCCGGGGATCACAACCCGCCGCATTTTCATGTGGTGACTCCGGACGGAGAGGCGCTCGTCCGGATCGCGGACATGACGATGCTGCGCGGTTCGATCCGGCGGCGTGATCTCGAAACCGCACTGGCATGGGGCACGCGGAAACCAGAGGCTGTTGGACAATGAATGGCGGCGACTCAATGGCGAATGAAGAGATCGTCTCGCTCGGACGACCGTTGCCGAGGATCGCGTCGGTCGATCCATTGGACGGTCGCCGCGTCCGTATAGCGTGGAGCAGCGGCATCCGGGCCGGGCAATCCGAAGCGATCGACCTCGGGCCGGTGATCGCTAACCATCGTCATTTCGTGCCGCTTCGCGGCAATGACGCCTTGTTTCGCAGCGTCAGGCCGGTCGATGACGGGACCGGTATCGAATGGGACGAAGGGATCGCCATAAGCGCGGCCCGGATCGAGGCGATCCCGAACCGGTCGATCACCAATGACGAATTTCGTCATGTGATGGATGATCTGGACATGACGCTCGACGGGATGGCCGCGACCCTCGGGATCGCGCGGCGGAGCGTGGCGGACTATCGTAAGACGAAACCGATTCCGCCGCTCGTGGCCTTGGCCGTGCGCGGTCTGGTTCTATCAATGGCGTCGCGGTCTTCAGGCTGAGACACTCCAGCCTACGCCGCGTCGTGATGGCCCCAGTCGGTTTTATTCATTGGGTGGAGCGCTTTTTCCCCTTTGCCCCCAGCTTTCGTCGAAGACGAGGTCGTCGAGGTCCAGGCGCCGCCGCCAGCCCTTCGCCTGCAACTCGGGCTCGTCGTACAGCCGGTCGACATAGCCGACGCACAGATAGGCGACCACGCTGATCTCTTCCGGGATCTGCAGGATCTCGCGCAATTCGGGCTCGTGATAGATCGAGACCCAGCCGACGCCGACGCCCTCGGCCCGCGCCGCGAGCCAGAGATTCTGGACCGCGCAGACGGTCGAATAAAGGTCCATTTCCGAATTGTGCGTGCGGCCGATGACGACCGGGCCGCCACGGCTTCGGTCGCAGGTGACGCAGATGTTGAGCGGCGCCTTGCGGATCCCCTCCAGTTTCAGAGATCGATAGGTCGCCTGCCGCCCGTCGGTGAACATCTCCGCGGCCTCCTCGTTCGCCCGGCTGAAGGCGGCGTGAACGCGGTGGCGAACCGCCGAATCGCGGACCAGAACGAAGTTCCACGGCTGCATGAAGCCGACCGAGGGCGCATGATGAGCGGCCTCCAGCAGCCGGCGGACGACGTCGTCGGGCAAGGGTCGCGGCAGGAACTCGTCGCGCACGTCACGCCGCGTTTCGATGGCGCGATAGACTGCCGCGCGTTCCGCATCGTCAAAGGCTCCGGCCGGTCGCGGGCTTGGCTTTTCCGGCATCACTGCTCCTTCGGCTTTGGGTCGAGGCGCAGCTATGCTCTGGATTCTTGCCATATGGCAATCGCGGCGACTGAGATCGAACGGGATTCGCTTTGATCGGGAACCGCTCTCTCCAGTCGCGTTGCCGCGCCAGCTCCTTTCTGCCCTTGGGGCGATGGTCCCGCACCACTCCATCGCGATTCACCTAGCGTCTGCGCTGTGCCTCGACATAGCTGCGCAAGACCGCGTTCATCCGGGTGAGATGGCCTTTGCCTTGCGCCTTGAAAAAATCGAGGATGTCGGCATCGACCCGCAGATGCACCGACTTCTTGGGCTCCGGCTGAACGATTTTCGCCTTGTCCCAGAAATCCTGGCCGAGGTCCGGAGCTTCCGGCGCATCAGCTCTCGTTCGGCCCTTTCGTTCCCGCAGATCGCCGAGCGATACTCTTGTCGTAGCGGTCTCGGTCATGTCTGCCCGCCTTTCTCGCCGAAATGAGGCGTCTTGTTCCGTTTCGGAATGTGTAGATCACGACGTAATGCTGGCCGTCGTGCCACCCGATGGAGCGAATTCGGATTTCACCATAGTCCGCGCGATCGTCTATCGCTTCGACGGTCGATCCGGCGAAAATTTGCGCGGCATCGATAAAGTCGACACCGTGCTTATCGAGATTGGACTCAGCCTTCGTATCATCCCATTCGAATTCGATGGATGGACCCTCCGCCGAAGCCTGGATAATACACGAATTGTGTACCCATCCGCAAGCGTTGGACTCCTCCCGCCCTTGATGCGATCCGCCGAGACTCCTAGACCTGTTCTGGAGAACGGCCCAACGTAATCCGGGCTTGGCGGCTCGGCCGCGACAGGGGAGGGACCGGCTTGGATTTTGCGCTGACAGACGAGCAGAGCCAGATCTTCGCGATGGCGCGGGATTTCGCCGTCGAGAAGATGGCGCCCCACGCGGCAAGCTGGGAGGAAGACAAGGCGCTGCCGCGCGACGTCCTGAAGGAACTCGCCGACCTCGGCATGGCGGCGATCGTCGTCCGCGACGACTACGGCTCGGGCTTGACGCGGCTCGACGCGGCGCTGATCTTCGAGGCGCTGTCCTATGGCGACCCGTCGGTGTCGGCGTTCCTGTCGATCCACAACATGGTCGCCTGGATGATCGACGCGTTCGGGACTGAGGAGCAGCGGGCCGAGTGGCTGCCGAAGCTCAGCAGCATGGACAAGGTCGCGAGCTATTGCCTGACCGAGCCGGGCTCTGGTTCGGACGCGGCCGCGCTGCGGACCAGCGCCAGGCCCGACGGCAATGGCTATGTGCTAAACGGCACCAAGAGCTTCATTTCCGGTGCCGGCTTTTCCGACCTCTATGTCGTCATGGCGCGGACCGGCGAAGCGGGGCCGAAGGGCATTTCGGCGATCCTGGTCGAGAACGGCGCGGACGGTCTGTCGTTCGGGGCACAGGAAAAGAAGATGGGCTGGATCGCCCAGCCGACCGCCGAAGTGCGCTTCGAGGACTGCAAGGTGCCGGGCGGCGCGCTGCTCGGCGAGGAGGGCAAGGGCTTTGCCTATGCCATGATGGGACTCGACGGCGGCCGGCTGAACATTTCAGCCTGCGCGCTCGGCGCGGCGCAGGCCGCCCTCGACAAGTCGGTCGCCTACATGAAGGAGCGCAAGGCCTTCGGCAAGAATCTGACCGAGTTCCAGGCGCTGCAATTCCGGCTCGCCGACATGGAGACCGAATTGCAGGCGGCGCGCATCTTCCTGCGGCAAGCGGCGTGGAAGCTGGAAACCAAGGCGCCCGACGCGACCAAGCATTGCGCCATGGCCAAGCGCTTCGTCACCGACACCAGCTTCAACGTCGCCAACATGGCGCTGCAGCTGCATGGCGGCTACGGCTATCTCGCCGACTACGGCATCGAGAAGATCGTGAGGGATCTGCGCGTCCACCAGATCCTCGAGGGCACCAACGAGATCATGCGGATGATCACCGCCCGCGCGCTTCTGGCCGAGCACGGGTGAGCGCGGTGCGGGACGAGACGACGATCGACGACGTGCTGATCCGGGTCGAGGGTTGGGCCGGGCGGATCACGCTGAACCGGCCGAAGGCGCTGAACGCGCTGACCTGGGACATGGCGCGGGCGATCGAGGCGGCGTTGCGCGAGTGGGCGGTGAACGAGACCGTGGCGCTGGTGATCATCGACGCGGCCGGCGACCGGGCATTCTGTGCCGGCGGCGACATCGCCGAACTTTACCAGCACGGCCGCGCTGGCGAGTTCGCCTATGGCCAGCGCTTCTGGGCCGAGGAATACCGGCTGGACCGGCTGATCGCCCATTACGACAAGCCCTATGTCGCGGTGATGGACGGCATCGTCATGGGCGGCGGCGTCGGGCTGGCGGCGCATGGCGGCCACCGCATCGTGACCGAACGCTCGATGGTGGCGATGCCCGAATGCGGCATCGGTCTCGTGCCCGACGTCGGCGGCTCGCTGATCCTGGCGACGGCGCCGGGGCGGCTCGGCGAATATCTCGGCACGACCGGCTTTCGCATGGGGCCGGCGGACGCGATCCTCGCCGGCTTCGCGGATGTTTATGTGCCGTCCGAACGCTTGGCCGACCTCGTCGCCCGGCTGGTCGAGACAGGCGATCCGGCGGTGATCGAGGCCTTTGCCGAGACGCCGCCCGAGGGCGAACTGGCGGGACGGCGCGGGGCGATCGACGCCTTGTTCGGCGAGTCCTCCGCCGCCGCGATCGTCGCCGCGCTGGAAGCTGATCGCGGTGAATTCGCCGAAACGACGCTCAAGGCGATCCGGCGCGGTTCGCCGATCTCGGTGGCGGCGACGCTGGCGATCGTGCGCGCCGTACGGGAGAATAGGACGATCGAGAATGCGCTCACCCGCGAATACCGCTTCACTTTCCGCAGCCAACAGGAGGGTGACTTCCTCGAAGGCATCCGCGCGGCGGTAATCGACAAGGATCGCCAGCCGCAATGGTCGGTGGCGCGCATCGAGGATCTGCCGCAGGAGCGGGTGGACGCGATCTTGGCGCCGCTCGGCGATAATGAACTCACATGGGAGGAACGGGCATGAGGATTGGCTTCATCGGTCTCGGCAATATGGGCGCGCCGATGGCGAAAAACCTCGCCAAGGCTGGCCACGACGTGACCGGCTTCGATCCGGCAGGGGTCAGCGTCGAGGGCGTCGCGTCGGCGGATTCCACCGAGGGCGCGGTGCGGGGCATGGACGCCGTGATCACCATGCTGCCGAACGGGGAGATCGTCCGCGCCGTGCATGACGACATCGTCAAGGCGGCGGACAAGGGCGCCCTGATCATCGATTGCTCGACGGTCGACGTCGACAGCGCTCGCGCGGTGCATAAGCTCGCCGAGGATGCGGGGCATTTGTCGCTCGACGCGCCGGTCTCCGGCGGCACCGGGGGGGCCGAGGCCGGTACGCTGACCTTCATGGTCGGCGGCGGCGAGGACGCCTTCGCCAAGGGCAAGCCGCTGTTCGACATCATGGGCCAGAAGGCGGTGCATTGCGGCGCGGCGGGCGCCGGACAGGCGGCGAAGATCTGCAACAACATGATCCTCGGCATTTCGATGATCGGCGTCTGCGAGGCGTTTCATCTCGCCGACAAGCTTGGCCTCGACCGGCAGGCGATGTTTGACGTCGCCTCGACCTCGTCCGGCTCGTGCTGGTCGATCAACACCTATTGCCCGGCGCCGGGCATCGGCCCGAAGAGCCCAGCCGACAACGATTATAAGCCCGGTTTTGCCGCCGAATTGATGCTGAAGGATCTGAATCTGTCGCAGGAAGCGGCCGAAAGCGCCGGCGCGACCACCGAACTCGGCGGCCACGCCCGCGACATCTACGACGCCTTCGTCGCCGCGGGCGGCAAGGGCCGCGATTTCTCCGCGATCTTGGACAAGCTGTCGAAGGGCTGAGGCGAACCGGCCGCCCTTACGCGCCGCCGGTTTCCGCGCGTTCGCGCTTGCCGAGTGCCACCAGCCAGTCGCGGGCGCTGACGGAGTTTGCCGAGCGCAAGAGGCGCTCAACGGAGAATGCATGGTACTGACAACGAGACCTATCCCTGAAACGATGCACGGTGTCTTGCTGACCGGACACGGTGGCCTGGACAAGCTCCACTACCGCACCGACCTGGCCGTGCCGGGGCCGGGCGCCGGAGAGGTTCTGATCCGGGTCCACGCGGCCGGGGTCAACAACACCGACATCAATACCCGCACCGGTTGGTACTCCAAGGCCGTGACCGGCGCGAGCGGCGATGAAGGCGGGACCGGAGAGGCCGAGGATGCCTCGTGGTCAGGCACACCGCTGCAACTGCCCCGCATACAGGGCGCGGATTGCTGCGGTACGATCGTCGCGGTCGGCGATGGGGTGGACGAGGCACGGGTCGGAGAACGGGTCATCGTGGCCAGCATGCAGGCCTCGCTCGGAGACGGCGGAGCCTTCGACTTGGGAACGTTGGGTTCGGAGCGCGACGGTGCCTTCGCGCAATATTGCATCGCCATCGCGGTCGAGACCCATGCCGTCGATACCGATCTGAGCGACATCGAACTCGGCGCGATCCCCTGCGCCTTCTCGACCGCCGAGGGCATGCTTCGGCGGGCTGGCGTGACCGGCGCGGATCGGGTCTTCATCACCGGAGCGTCCGGCAGCGTAGGCATGGCCGCTGTTCAGCTGGCGCGGTTGCGGGGCGCGCGAATCGTTGCGCAGGCGAGCGGCAGCAAAGCCGCCGCGGTTCGCGAGGCTGGCGCGGATGACGTCGTCGACCGCGACGCCGATCTGTTGACGTACCCTGGCGCGCAGAGCATCGACGTGGTGGTCGATGTGGTGGCCGGACCGGGGTTTGCGACCTCGATCGCGCTGCTGAAGCGCGGTGGACGCTATGTGACAGCCGGCGCGATCGCCGGCCCCATGGTCGAGCTCGACGTGCGCGATCTTTATCTCAAGGATCGTTCCCTTTTCGGGAGCACCTTCCAGCCGCCATCCGTCTTCGCGGCGATCGTCGAATACGTGAATTCTGGCCGGCTGCGGCCGCTGGTGTCCAAGACCTATCCGCTCTCGGAGATCCGCCTCGCGCAGGATGCCTTCATGGCCAAGACCTATCCGGGAAAAATCGTTCTGATCCCGCCAGCGGACGATGCATGAAGATGACCGATTTCCGCGTCTATTAAATCACCTTTTCGCCGGCGGATCGGAGATGCGATCGCCGCGCGCAATATCCACGCGGCGATCCATGACAGGTTGCGCCTTGGCCGGCTGATCTAAGCCGGCCGGCGGGCGCGTTTTGTTACTTACCGTCTTTTTCCGGGGTGGCCTTCGGCCCGCCTTTGAGATCGGCGATGAGCGCTTTCATCTCGGCGATCTCGAGAACCTGTGCCTTGATAATCTCGTCGGCCAGCTTGCGCACGCGGGGGTCAGTAATCTTCGCCCGCTCGCTGGTCAGGATGGCGATGGAGTGGTGGGGGATCATCGCTTGCATGTAGTCGACATCGTCCACCGTCACCTGGCTCCGAACCAGATAGAGCACGGCCGCGAAGGCCAGGAAGGCGCCGACGAAGATGCCGATATTCGCGCCCTTATTGGGAAACATCCCGATCATATAGGCCAGCATTACGACAAACATCGTCGACCCCATCAACAAGGCGACGTAACCGCGCGTCTCGCTGAAGAACGCATGATCGACGATGTCGAAGCTCGTTAGGTAGGTGATGCCGAACATGAGAACGACGGAGGTTCCGACCATGAGGAACAGCTTGAGATAAGGCGACATACGATAAATTTTCCTAGTTTTTCTGGGATGGGGTAACGAAAGGGATGGTTGGCGACGGAGCGCCGTCAGCGCGCGTCAAGACGGACCGACCGGAGCCTCAGCGCATTGCTGATCACCGAGACCGACGACAGGCTCATCGCCGCCGCCGCGAAGACCGGCGAGATCAGGATGCCGAGGAACGGGTAGAGGATACCCGCCGCCACCGGCACGCCAGCGGCGTTGTAGACCATGGCGAAGAACAGGTTTTGCTTGATGTTGCGCATGGTCGCCTGCGACAGCCGCCGCGCCCGCACGATACCGTCGAGATTGCCCTTCACCAGGGTGATGCCGGCGCTCTCGATGGCGACGTCGGCGCCGGTGCCCATGGCGATGCCGACATCGGCCTGGGCCAGAGCCGGCGCGTCGTTGACGCCGTCACCGGCCATCGCGACCTTGTGGCCTTCGGCCTGCATTTCCTTGATGATGCGGGCCTTGTCCTCCGGCAGCACCTCGGCGCGAATCTCGTCGATGCCGAGCCGGCCGGCGATCGCCTTGGCCGTGCGCTCGTTGTCGCCGGTGGCCATGACGATGCGGAATCCCTCCGCGTGCAGCGCCTTGATCGCCGCCGGTGTCGTCTCCTTCATCGGATCGGCGACGCTGACGAGCCCCGCGATCGCTCCTTCCACAACGACGAACATCACCGTCTCGCCCTGATCGCGCCGGGAATTGGCGGTCTCGATCAGCGCCGCCCCGTCGAGACCGAGTTCGGTCATGAAACGGCTGTTGCCGAGCGCGACGGACCTGCCGTCGACGACGCCCTTCACGCCCATGCCGGTGACCGCCTGGAAATCGTCGGCGCTCACCATCTCGACGCCCCGCTCCTCGGCCCCTGCGACGATCGCCTCGGCGAGCGGATGTTCGGAGCCGCGTTCCAGCGAGGCCGCGAGGCGCAGCACCTCGGCCTCGTCATGGCCGGCTTCCGGCAGCACCGCCACCAGCCTCGGCTTGCCCTCGGTCAGAGTGCCTGTCTTGTCGACGATCAGCGTGTCGACCTTGGCGAAACGCTCCAGCGCCTCGGCGTTCTTGATAAGGACACCGGCCTGGGCGCCGCGCCCGGTCGCCGTCATGATCGACATCGGCGTGGCGAGACCCAGCGCGCAGGGGCAGGCGATGATCAACACCGCGACCGCCGAGACCAGGGCGTAGGCCAGCGCTGGCTCCGGCCCGAAAATGGCCCAACTGATGAACGCGATGACCGCGACCGCGATCACAGCCGGGACGAAATAGCCCGCCACCGCATCGGCAAGCTTCTGGATCGGCGCGCGCGAGCGCTGGGCGTTGGCGACCATCTCGACGATCTGGCTGAGCATTGTGTCCTTGCCGACGCGCTTCGCCTCGATCACCAGACTACCGTTCCTGTTGATGGTGGCGCCGGTGACCTTGTCTCCCGGCGTCTTCTCCACCGGGATCGGTTCGCCGGTGAGCATCGATTCGTCGATCGAGGAGCGGCCGTCGATGACTGTACCGTCGACCGGCACCTTGTCGCCGGGGCGCACGCGCAGCCGGTCGCCAAGCACGACCTCTTCGAGCGGAATCTCTTCCTCGGTGCCGTCCGAGCGGATCACCCGCGCCGTCTTGGCGGCGAGGTCGAGCAGCGCCCGGATCGCCGAGCCGGTGCGCTCGCGCGCTCTGAGTTCCAGAATCTGGCCGAGCAGGACCAGCACGACGATCACCGCGCCGGCCTCGAAATAGACGCCGACCGTGCCGTCTGCGGTGCGGAAGCCGGCTGGGAAGATCTGGGGAAACAGAACGGCAACGACGCTGAACAAATAGGCCGCCAAGACGCCCATGCCGATCAGACTGAACATGTTGAGGTTCATCGTCTTGAACGACTTGTAGCCGCGCACCAGGAACGGCCAGCCGGCCCACAGGATGACCGGCGTGGCGAGGACGAGTTCGATCCAGCGAGCGGCACGCTCGCCGAGCCACTCGCCGACCGGTAGGCCGAGCATCGGCCCCATGGCGATGACGAGCAGCGGCACGGTCAACACCGCGCCGACCCAAAAGCGGCGGGTGAAGTCGACCAATTCGGGATTCGGGCCTTCATCGCCCGTTGGCACCCCCATCGGCTCCAGCGCCATGCCACAGATCGGGCAGTCGTCAGGATGATCCTCGACGATTTCGGGATGCATCGGGCAGGTGTACATCGTGCCTTCCGGCATCGGCTCCGGGGCGGGTCGATCACCGAGATATTTCTCGGGCTCGGCCTCAAACTTTTCATGACAGCGCTGCGAGCAGAAATAGAAGCGTTCGCCCCGGTGCTTGGCCATGTGCTTGGCGCTGGCCCGCTCGACGGTCATGCCGCACACCGGATCCTTGGCGGTGATGTAATCGTCCGGAGCTGCCTCGAACTTCGTACGGCAGCCCTCGGCGCAGAAATGGAAAGTGTGACCGGCATGAGTCGCCGTCGGCTTGCCGGCTTCGGGATCCACCGTCATTCCGCAGACCGGATCGCGGAACAGCGCGGTCTCGGCGCTTGCGCCGGGATCGGCGGATTCCGGATGATCATGGCTGTGATCGCCATGCGAGACGGCGGTGCCGTCGCGGGTGTTGGTGTCGGACATGCGGGGAGTCCTTCTGGAAAAGAGAAAGGCTGGCGAGATCAGGATCGATGGGTCGTTCAGGCTATTTGGTCCTTCCAGCAGCTGGAAGGTCAAGGGGCGCGATCGTCAGCCCAGCCGTGAGGCCCGAAGTGCCCCATCGCTGGCCGGTCGCGAGCGTTGTCGTCGGTCGGTTTGTGGCCGGCTCGGACTTTTCCTCGGCGAATTGCGTTGTATGGTCCGCCGGCCGGAAACGGCTCGCATTTGCTCGCAACCATCTCGCCCTCCACGAGGAAATCCGCCATGAAGACGATCAAGCTCGGCCGTACCGGCCTCGATGTCACGCCGCTCTGCCTCGGCTGCATGAGCTACGGTGCATCCGACGCCGGGACGCATTCCTGGTCGATGGGCGAAGAGGAAAGCCGGCCGTTCATCCGCCGGGCGATCGAGCTCGGCATCAATTTCTTCGACACGGCGAACATGTACTCCGCCGGCACCAGCGAGGAGATCCTCGGCCGGGCGCTGAAGGATTTCGGCAACCGCGACGAGCTCGTCATCGCCACCAAGGTGTTCAACCGCATGCATGACGGCGCGAACGGGATGGGCCTGTCGCGCAAGGCGATCTTCAGCGAGATCGACAAGAGCCTGAAACGGCTCGGGACCGACTATGTCGACCTCTACCAGATCCACCGCTGGGATTACCGCACTCCGATCGAGGAAACGCTGGAAGCGCTGCACGATGTCGTCAAGGCCGGTAAGGCCCGCTACATCGGCGCCTCCTCCATGCATGCCTGGCAGTTCGCCAAGGCGCTGTATCTGTCGGAAAAGCATGGATGGACGCGATTCGTGACCATGCAGAACCATCTGAACTTGCTCTATCGCGAAGAGGAGCGCGAGATGCTGCCGCTGTGCCGGGATGAAGGCATCGGCGTTATCCCGTGGTCGCCGATGGCACGCGGGCGCCTGACCCGCGCCTGGGACGAGACCACCCATCGCTTCGATACCGACGAGGTCGCCAAGAAACTGTACCGTGTCCACGAGGATGCCGAGAAGGCGATCATCGACGCGGTTGGCGAGATCGCCAAAGCGCGGGGAGTGGCTCGAGCGCAGGTGGCGCTCGCCTGGACCCGCCAGAAACCGGGCGTGACCGCGCCGATCGTCGGCGCGACCAAGATGCAACATCTCGACGATGCCGTGGCGTCCCTCGATATCGAACTGACCGCGGACGAGATCGCCGCACTGGAAGCGCCCTATCTGCCGCGCGCCGTGGCCGGTTTTCGGTAGGCGCTACCCGGAATTGCGCGTCAGGGCCGAAATTGCCGTCGCACGCCTTTCAAACCAGCCGCCGCGGTCACATCTATGCTTGATCCGAGCGCCGGCGCCGGACGTCGGTTCGGCCGGCGTTTGGGGAGGGGCCGCCGGATCGCTGGCGGGACGTTTCGAAAGGTAGTGGCATGGATGTGCCGGTGTGGGTGTGGTTGGCGACGATCGGAGGGATCGCCGCTCTGTTTCTGTTCGATTTTCTTGTCCACGTCCGCAAGCTTCATCACCCCTCGCTCAAGGAAGCCGGCATCTGGTCGACCTTCTACGTCGTCGTCGCACTCATCTTCGGTGCGGGGCTGTGGTGGGTGTGGGGACATGACCACGGGGTAGAATATCTGGCCGGCTACATTACCGAAAAGAGCCTGTCGGTCGACAATCTGTTCGTCTTCGTCATCATCATGGCGAAGTTTCAGGTGCCGGCGAACTTCCAGCAGAAGGCGCTTTTGATCGGCATCGTGATCGCGCTTCTCATGCGCGGCGTCTTCATCGCCGTCGGTGCCGCCGCGATCGAGCAATTTTCCTGGGTGTTCTATCTCTTCGGCATCTTCCTTCTGTGGACCGCCTATACCCTGGCCAAGGAGAGCCTGACCGGTGGCCATATCCAGGGTGAGGACTATGAGCCGAACGCGGTGGTCAAATTCATCGAGCGGCGGTTTCCGGTCACCGACGATTATCGGCGCGCCGCCCTCTTTGTCCGTGAAAAGGGACGGCTGCTGGTGACGCCGATGTTCGTGGTTATCGTCGCTCTCGGCGTGACAGACTTGCTGTTCGCGTTCGATTCCATTCCCGCGATCTACGGCCTGACCGAGGAGCCCTATATCGTCTTTACGGCGAACGCCTTCGCGCTGCTCGGACTTCTGCAGCTCTATTTCCTGATTGGCGGGCTGCTCGATCGGCTCGTCTATCTGGGCGCGGGTCTGGCGTTGATCCTTGCCTTTATCGGCGTCAAGCTGATCTTCCACGCGATGGAAACCAATACGCTGCCGTTCATCAACGGGGGCGACGGTATCGAGGCGGTACCCCACATCTCGACGTGGCTGTCGCTTGCGGTCATCGTGTCGATTCTCGCCATCACGACGATCGCGAGTCTCGTCGCGAGCCGGAATGGATCGAAATCGGTCAAGCATGCGGAACGGGCCGAAGAGCAAGCCTGACCGAAAACTGGGGATTGCCAATGCCATCGGAACGCGACCCGACCAGCGTCGAGACGGAGACGACGTCCCCGGGCGAGGATGCCGAGTGGGCGGCGCGACGCGACGACCTGTCGAAACGGCTGGCCGAACAACGGCGGCGTCTTCCGGAAAATCGTGAGCCGGCGAATCGCTCCCAAGGCATGCGCGGTGCCGCGCAGGGCCTCAAGGTCGCCAGCGAGTTCGTCGCCGGCATTTTGGTCGGGGCGGCGATCGGATATTTCATCGATCAGCTCGCCGGCACCAGCCCCTTCGGCCTTATCGTATTTTTGCTGCTCGGATTTGCCGCGGGCGTCTTGAATGTGATCCGGGGGATTTCCGGCACCGGCTCGCCCGGCGACCCCGGTCCGCTCTGATCGGACACCTCTGATTATGGATTCCTCCTCACAAACTCGCGTCCATATTCTCATCTGATGCTCTAGGGAGTTGCGAAGCGCGGTTGGGGACGCTATGGGCATGGCGGCCCTCGCCGGGCCACGCCGTGAATTGATGAAGGGCCCGAGAGATTGGCAACCAATCCAACCGATCCGATCCACCAGTTTGAGATTTCCAAGATCGTGCCGATCGAGATCGGCAATCTGGATTTCTCGTTCACCAATTCTGCGCTGTTCATGGTGCTGACCGTCGCGATCACGACGGCCTTCCTGTATTATTCGACGCGCGGCCGCGGTCTCGTGCCGAGCCGTGTCCAGTCGATGACGGAACTGTCCTACGAGTTCGTGGCCAACATGCTGCGTGACGCGGCGGGCACCGGAGGCATGAAATTCTTCCCCTTCGTGTTCTCGCTGTTCATGTTCATCCTGGTCGCGAACCTTCTGGGAATGGTGCCGTATTTCTTCACGGTGACCAGCCATCTGATCGTGACCTTCGCCCTTGCGATGCTGGTGATGGGCGTCGTCGTCGTCTACGGTTTCATGAAGCACGGGCTGGGTTTCTTTAAACTCTTCGTGCCGGAGGGCGTGCCAGGCATCCTGATGCCGCTGGTGGTGATGATCGAGGTGATCTCGTTCCTGTCCCGGCCGGTCTCGCTCTCGGTTCGTCTCTTCGCCAACATGCTGGCGGGCCACATCACGCTGAAGGTATTTTCCGGATTCGTCGTGTCGCTGAGCGCCCTTGGCGCGCTCGGGATCGCCGGTTCCATCCTCCCGCTGGCCATGGCGGTCGCGCTGACAGCGCTCGAATTCCTGGTCGCCGCGCTACAGGCTTACGTCTTTGCCGTTCTGACCTGTATGTATCTGAACGACGCGATACATCCGGGCCACTGAGAACCGGCCTCCAGATAACCCATGGCGGCCGCGAGGTCGCCGACATCCACCGCAATCGGACAATTTCAAAGGAGTTTTGACATGGAAGCGGACGCAGCAAAGTTCATCGGCGCAGGTCTTGCAACGCTCGGCATGGGCGGCGCGGCCATTGGCCTCGGCAACATCTTCGGTCAGTATCTGGCGGGCGCGCTGCGCAATCCGTCGGCCGCCGACGGCCAGTTCGGCCGCCTGATCTTCGGCTTCGCGGTGACGGAAGCGCTCGGCATCTTCGCACTGCTGGTCGCGCTTCTGCTGCTGTTCGCCGTCTGATCGGCATTCGCCAATTTGAGACGAGACGACCGGCGGCAAATCCTGCCGCCGGTCCGCTTTGCCGGAGCCACCGATGTTCGTAAGTCAAGCCTTGGCGCAGACTGAAAACCCAGACGCCGTCGATCTGCCTCCCGCCAGCGACACGGCGGCCGCGCATGGCGAGACGATCGCCATCGAAGGCGAACACGAAGGTGTTTTTCCGCCCTTTAACAGCGAATTCTTCGCCTCGCAGCTGCTCTGGCTGGCGATCACCTTCGGCGTCTTCTACCTGGTTCTGCAGAAGGTGATTCTGCCGCGGATCGCGGGTGTCCTGGAAAATCGACGCGATCGCATCGCGCTCGATCTCGAGGCCGCCGAGCGGATGAAGTCCGACGCGGACGAAGCCCAGGCAGCCTACGAGCAGGAACTGGCGGAGGCGCGCGATCGCTCCCACAAGATCGCCCATGACGCTCGCGACTCGGCACGCGAAGATGCCGAGCAGGAGCGCAAGCGCCTTGACCAGCAGTTGGACGAAAAACTGGAAGCGGCCCAGATCCGCATCGCCGAGATCAAGACCGAGGCGATGAAGGACGTCGGCGTCATCGCCGAGGACACCGCCGATGCCATCCTGCGCGAGGTCGCGCAGCTCGAGGTCTCGCGTGACGAGATCGCCGGCGCCGTGACGGCCGTTCGGAGCTGAGGAGACGACGATGGACAATTCATTCTGGGCCTTCGTCGCCCTCGTCATCTTTCTGGCGCTGGTCTGGTATCTTAAGGCGCCGACCAAGGTCGGAAAGTCGCTCGACGACCGGGCGGCGCGGATCCGCAACGAGATCGAGGAGGCGCGGGAGCTGAAAGAGGAGGCCAAGCAGCAGTTGGCCGAATATCAGCGTCGTCGCCAGGAAGCAGAGCAGGAAGCCAAGGACATCGTCGCTGCCGCCAAGCGGGAAGCGGCGCTGTTGCTCGACGACGCCAATCGCAAGAACGAGGAATATGTCGCCCGTCGCACAGCCATGGCGGAGACCAAGATCGCCCAGGCCGAAGGCGACGCCGTGGCAGAGGTGCGGGCAGCGGCCGTCAATCTCGCCGTCGCCGCGGCCGCCAAGGTTCTGGCGGACCGCAATTCGGGTAGCGAGGCCGGCCGTTTCATCGACGAATCGATCGGCGAAGTCCGCAAACGCCTGAACTGAGCCCTGCCGCGAAACCCGCGGCGCGCGAAAAGATTTTGACGAAGGGTCGCCGCTGGCGGCCCTTTTTCGTTGCGAGCAGCCTTCCGCGACCGGACGGATGCTCTACTCGGCGGCGTCCAGAAGATCGGCGCGCAACGGCCGGAAGCTCATCCGGTGGAGGGGGGTCGGACCCAACCGGGCGATCGCCGTCAGATGCTCGGGCGTGCCATAGCCCATGTGGCGGGAGAAGCCGTAGCCGTCGAAGGCGCGGCAGGCGCGGCACATGATTCGGTCGCGAGTGACCTTCGCGACGATCGAGGCCGCCGCGATCGACAGCGACAGCGCGTCGCCGGAAATCACTGCGGTGCCCGGACAGCGCAACAGCGGCGGTATGTCGCGGCCGTCGACCAGAACATGGCAGGCCGCCTGAGGCAGCGCGTGCAGCGCGCGCCGCATGGCGATCAGCGTCGCGCCGCGGATATTGAAGCGGTCGATCTCCGCCGCGCTCGCCGAAGCGATGCCGACATGGGCCGATGCGAGAATTTCGGCGAACAGACGTTCGCGACTGGCGACATCCAGCTTCTTGGAATCGTCGAGGCCGTCCGGCAGCCGGCGCAGGTCGAGCACGACAGCCGCTGCGACCACGGGACCCGCCAGTGGACCACGGCCCGCCTCGTCGATGCCGGCGATGTGCCGCAAGCCGCGTTCGATCAGCCCCGCTTCCCGGACATAGTCCGGACCGGCCCGTCTCGCGACCTTTCGGCGCGCGGCGGGCATGGAAGGAACCGGAGAATCGGAGGAACGGCGAGCCATGATGCGGCGAGACTCGCGCATTCTCCGATTCTCCACAAGTCTCGCCGCGTTCCGGGGGAAGAACCGGCGAGTGCGCCGGACCGCGAGGGGCGGGCGGCCAGACGATCGAGCGGGGAAAAGTCTCCCCGGGGAGGGATCAGAGCAGCGCCAGTTGGACGCCGGCCCCCTTCGGCGGCGTGAACCGGTCGCATCTGAGTTCGGTGCGCGTTTCGTTGAGGCCCAACCGCCGGGCCGTCATTTCGAAGCGCCGCCGAATCTGGAACGCATAGGGGCCGGTGCCGCGCATCCGCTTGTTCCATTCGGCGTCGTAGTCCTTGCCGTCACGCATCGAACGCAGCAGCGACAGGACGTGCCGGTAGCGATTGGGGTAATGGCGCAGCAGCCATTCCTTGAATAGCGGCGAGACTTCGAGCGGCAGCCGCAAGAGCACGTAGCCGACCTCACGCGCGCCGGCCGTGCTGGCCGATTCGAGCACCCGCTCGATCTCCGAATCGGTCAGGCCGGGAATGATCGGCGCCATCATTACCATCGTCGGAATGCCGGCCTCGCTCAGCGCCTTGACCGCCTCGAGCCGCTTGGCCGGCGTCGCGGCGCGCGGTTCCATCGCCCTGGCAAGGGTCCGGTCGAGGGTCGTCACCGACAGGGCGACCTTCGCCAATCCCTTCGCCGCCATGCGCTGGAGAATGTCGATGTCGCGCAGGACGAGGGCGGACTTGGTGACGATCCCGACGGGATGGTTGGCGGCTTCCAGCACTTCGAGAATTTCGCGCATGATCCCCCAGGTCTTCTCGACCGGCTGATAGGGATCGGTATTGGTGCCGATGGCGATGGATTTCACCTCATAGCCTGGCTTGGAAAGCTCTCTTTCCAGAAGCTCGGCGGCATTCGGCTTGGCAAACAGCCGGGATTCGAAGTCCAGCCCGGCGGAGAGCCCCATATAGGCGTGGGTCGGCCGGGCGAAGCAGTAGACGCAGCCGTGCTCGCAGCCCCGATACGGATTCACCGACCGGTCGAACGAGATGTCCGGCGAGCTGTTGCGGGTAATGATCGTCTTGGGCTTTTCGACCTGGACGTCGGTTTTGAATGCCGGGAGTTCGTCGAGGCTGTTCCACCCGTCGTCGACGGTGCTGCGCGCGAAAGGCTCGTAGCGCCCGCTGGGGTTGATTCCCGCGCCGCGTCCGCGCCGCCGCTCGAAGCCGATCCTGAGACCCGATTCGGCGACAATGTGATTGGCGATATCTATGCCGTCAGGGGCGGCGAAAGCCGCGCGATCGGCGCTCTTGATGTCCTGCATGGTCGGAACCTTCCGGCTCGCTCTATCGATGTATGAATAGAGTCCTAATCCGATAAAAAGAACAATACAAGAACAAAATGGTTCCACCGCTGGTTTTTGGGGGCCGGCTCGGCTAAGCGGGGATATGCTCAGCGTGTTGATGGACTGCGGATCGGACGACAGACAGCTTGCGGCGAGTCTCGCCACGCTCATCCCGGGCGCGGTCGAGGGCGTCGTTCGCGAGGTCGTGCTGGTCGATCGGGGAATGGGGTCGGCGGCGCGCAAGGTCGCCGATCACGCCGGCTGCCGGGTGATCGCGGCGGAGGAATTCCGCGTGGCGATCGAGACCGCCAAGGGGGATTGGCTGCTGCTGATGGAGCCCGGCGCCCGGCTGATGCCAGGATGGATCGGCGCCGTGACGGACCACGGCGAGGACGTGGCGCGCGGAACGGCGAAGATCGCGACGGCGCGTTTTCGCCGGGCGCGGATGGACCGGCCGAGTTTTCTGCAGCGGTTTCGGCAGATTCGCACCGCGCTCGCCGAGGGCTTTCTAGTGCAGAAGCCACAGGCGATCGGCCTGTCCAGGCTCGCCTTCAATCTGGAGGAAGTCGCCAAGGGCGTCGCAGTCGAGCGTCTGGCGGTGGAGATCAGGCCAGCGCTCAGGACAAAATAGCTCTCAGGCGCTACCGCCACCACCGCGGCGCAGATGCTCGTCCAGCCGCGGCATGATTTCGACGAAGTTGCACGGCTTCTGCCGGTAGTCGAGCTGTGCCTTGAGAATATGGTCCCATCCGTCGCGACAGGCGCCCGGTGAGCCGGGCAGGGCGAAGACGAAGGTGGCGGCGATGACTCCGCCAGTGGCCCTTGACTGGATCGTCGAGACGCCGATCTTGTCGTAGGAAATCCGGTGGAAGACCGCGGAAAAGCCGTCCATGCGCTTTTCGAACAGCGGCTCCAGAGCCTCCGGCGTGACGTCCCGGCCGGTGAAACCCGTGCCGCCAGTGGTGATGACGACGTCGACGTCGTCGCGTTCACACCAGGCGGTGACGACGTTGCGGATTTCCTCGACCTCGTCGCGGACGATCTTGCGGTCGGCGAGGCGATGACCGGCCTCTTCAAGCCGGGCGACGAGAACGGAGCCGGACTTGTCGTCGTCGATGGACCGCGTATCGGACACGGTCAGGACCGCGATCGACAGAGGAATGAAGGGCTTGTCCGTGCTCATGTCGCGCAAATCCTCGTCTCAGTTCGGTCCCGACACCCACCAGCCGGGACAGGTCGATTCGATCCGGCTTCGCGCCCGTCGCATGTGTCCCGCGTCCTCGAAGAGGCCGAAGACCGTCGCGCCGGAGCCGGACATGCGGGCGAAGTGGGCGCCTTCGGCAATAAGCCGTTCGCGCACGGCGTTGATCGTCGGGACCATGTCCACCGCCGTCGGCTCCAGATCGTTGCGGGTCTGCGAAAGCCATGTGGCGAGTGCCGCAATATCGGGGAATCCGCCCGGCGGCAACGGGGGCAAGGCCGGGTTGTCGCAACGCGGCAGCCTCGCGAAAACCGCGGCGGTCGACACCGGCGCGCGCGGGTTGACCATCAGCAGGGGCAGGTGAGGAAGAACCGCCAGCGGCGACACGGTTTCGCCGATCCCGGTAACCAGCGCGGCCCGCCCGTCGAGGCACATCGGCACGTCGGCGCCGAGCGCGATCGATTCGCGGGTTATGCGCTCCGCCGCATCGGGTACACGATCCGCGATTATCTGAAGGAGCGCCGCCGCATCCGCCGATCCGCCGCCGATGCCGGCGGCGACCGGAAGCTGCTTGTCGAGGTGGATCGCCAACGATGGCAGAGCAACGCCCCGTTCGGCCAGCAATGTCCTGGCGAAACTGGCGGCGCGCAGCAGGATGTTGTCGGCGCCAGCCGGCACATCGACGGCGAAGGGGCCGCCGACCTCCAGGCGATCCTCCGCTTCGGGAGATGGCGCGACCGTGATGCTGTCGCCGGTATCGGCGGCGAAAACGACCAGGCTTTCCAGGCAGTGGTAGCCGTCGGCGCGGCGGCCGACGACATGCAGGGCCAGGTTGATCTTCGCTGGGGCGAGCAGCCGGGTCGGCGGTATGGCGAGAGGAGGCAAGAACCCGCCGCTCGGGCTCAATCGGCCTTGGTGTCGGAGCCGGGCGCCTTGATCGGACCGCCAGAGGAACTGTTACGGGCCGCCCGCTCGACGTCCGTTGCCGCACCGTCGGCGGGTGCCTTCGCTTTCACGTCCGTCGGATCGAGACCCCGGGCGAGCTTTGCGCGGATGGTCTTGGCGGCCTCCTGCTCCGGCTTCGGCTCGCCGACGAGGGCGCGCTCCCACTGGAACCGGGCCTCCCGCGCGCGGCCAACCCGCCAATAGGCGTCGCCGAGATGGTCGTTGATGGTCGGGTCCATCGGCGTGATCAGCACCGCGCGTTCGAGTTGCTCGACCGCCTCCTCGAAACGGCCGAGGCGAAAATAGGCCCAGCCGAGCGAATCGATGATGTAGCCGTCATTGGGGCGCAACTCGACGGCCTTCTTGATCATGTCGAGGCCCTCTTTCAGGTTCTCGTTCATGTCGACCCAGGAATAGCCGAGATAGTTCAGGACCTGCGGCTGGTTCGGCGAAAGTTCGAGCGCCGTCTTGAAGTCGGGCTCGGCCTTGTCCCACTGCTTGGTCCGTTCAAAGGCGATGCCGCGCTGGTAATAGAGGTTCCAGTTCGCCGTCTTTCCGGGTTCGGAAAGGGCGATCGCCTTGTTCAAGGCGTCGGCGGCCCCCTTGAATTCCTTGTCGGCGGCAAGCACGTCGGCGAGCGCGGTATGGGCCTTGATGTCGTCCGGATAGTCGCGCACGGCCCGCGTCAGATGGGCCTTGGCCTCGTCCTTGCGCTCGGCATACCAAAGATCGAGACCGATCTGCAGTTCGGCGGTGCGCCGATAGGCTGAGTTTTCCGGAATTTCCCGATAATAGGAAATCGCCAGATCCAGCCGTTCGGAGCGCTCGGCGATCCCGGCAAGGGCGGTCAGCAGCGCCGGATTACGCGGCGCGACGGCGCGAGCCAACTGGAAATACAACAGCGCGACCTGCTGACCGTCGCCGCGATTGATCGCCTGGCCGAGAATGTAGAGCGTTTCGGCGGCGCCCTCCTGGACGCTCGCCACGGCGGGCTCGATCGTCTCGCCCTTCTCGACGCGCTCCTTCAGATGCAGCAGTGGATCATAGGTCGGGACGAGTTTCAGCCCGGCCTCGATCGCCTGAAGCGCGGCGTCGGTGTTGCTCGCGCGAGTCTCCAGCCGCGCCAGCGCTTCGGCGGCGGCGAGATAGGCGTCCGGCGAGGTCCGGGCCGATTCCTGATCATCGACGACCTTGCGAAGCGCAATGCGGGCAACGTCCGGGCGCCCGGCGATCTCGGCGAGGAGACCCTTCTGGTAATCGTTGAAGATCGCGAACCAGGGCGCCCCCGTGAGAGTGTCGAGGCGCGACAATGCCGCGTCGATCCGTCCGGCGCCGAGCTCGGACCAGGCGATCAACTGGCCGATCAACAGGGCATCGAGATCGCTCGGCTTGGGCAGATCGAATTCGGCGATGGCGGCATCGAAATTGCCCTTGCTCAGGGCATCGATACCCAGCGCGATGCGCGCGACCTTGCTGGCCTCCGGCGCGGCGCGCAGCTTCGCGGCCATGTCGACGCCGTCCTTGAAGCGCCCGTCGGCGATAAAGGCGAACATTGCGTCCTGCTGCAACAGGTCGGAGGTCGGGTCCATCGACAGGGCTTGCGCGAAGAAATCGGTGGCGGCCTCGAGATCGCCGTCGCGTTGTGCCGATTTGGCGGCGAGATAGGCGCCTGAAAGCGACTGGGCCTGGCCCAAGGCGGGTTTCGCCGCCGCTCCGTCGCCAGCGGCTCGCGCGGCGGGAGCCGCCGTGGCGGCGAAGAGGGCGGTTGCTGTCAGCAATGTCAGAAAGCGCGATGTCTGCACGTAAAATCCTCTTTCCGGGCCACGCCGACCGGTGATGAAGCGCGGCGACTTCTTGCCGAAATCCTGGCTGACCTTAGTCCAGCGGCTTACCGAGGTGAAGCCGCGACGGTCGCGAATGCAGGGTCAATACGATGTTGCACCGAGAGATTGTCGGGATTGCGGCCCGCGCGACGGCGGTGGGCAATGGCGGCTCGCCCGTATCAATTGACACGGTCGATGCAGAACGCGACGACGCCGAGAAGCGCCTCGCGGCTTGGCGAGGCCGGCAGCGAGGTCGCGGCTTCGTGTGCCGCCTCGCCGTAGAGCCGGGCCCGGGCAATCGTCGCTTCCAGTGCGCCATGCGCGCGAATCAGCCCCTTGGCCTGCCGAAGCGCCTCGTCGTCGTTGCGACCGCCCTCCATAGCGTCGCGCCAAAAGGCCCGCTCCGTCTCGTCACCCGCCTGGTAGGCGAGAATCACCGGCAGGGTGATCTTGCCTTCGCGAAAATCGTCGCCGGTGTTCTTGCCGAGATCGGTGGCGGATCCATCGTAGTCGAGCACATCGTCGACCAGCTGGAAGGCGAGGCCGAGATTGCGTCCATAGCGGCGCATCGCCTCGCGCTCGGCCATGCCGGCCCCGGCAACGACCGGGCCGACCTCCGCCGCGGCGGAGAACAGCGCCGCGGTCTTGGCGTCGACGACCGCGAGATAGTCGGCCTCGCTCGTGGTCATGTGTTTTGCCGCCGAGAGCTGCCAGACCTCGCCCTCGGCGATGACGGCCGACGCCGTGGACAAAATGTCGAGCGCGGCGAGCGAGCCGACCTCGACCATCATCTTGAACGCCTGGCCGAGCAGGAAATCGCCGACGAGAACGCTGGCCTGGTTGCCCCAGATCGTGCGGGCGGTCTTCTTGCCCCGCCTGAGATCGCTTTCGTCGACGACATCGTCATGGAGCAGCGTCGCCGTGTGCATGAACTCGACGCTCGCGGCGAGTTTCACATGCGCGTCGCCGTCATAGCCATGCGCCAGCGCCGACGCGATCGTCAGCATCGGCCGCAGCCGCTTGCCGCCGGAGGAGATCAGGTGCTCGGCGATCTCTGGAATCAGCTCGACATTCGAGCCGGCCATCGAAAGGATCAACTCGTTGACGCGGGTCATGTCGGACGCCGTGACCGCGAGGATCGGTTCGATCGAGCCGCGGGTATCAGTTCGCCCGACGGGGCTGGCCAAGCTCACCATGTCACTCCGTTGGTTTCCCTCGCGGGCCGCGAGGGTGTTGCCGAACATCGATCCCGAAGATGGCGTCGGCGCCGCCGATATAAAGGCCTCGACCCCGCCACGCCGGGAGAACGCGTGTCCGTTTCGCCCCAGCTCTTGCTATGACCGGCGCAATTCGGGCACCTATATCCCGGTCGGCCCGCATGCGGCCCCCCCTTTCCCCGGCTTCGGTCGCCCCTTTTTTCGAAGCGGTGCAAATCATGCAAGAACTCATGCGTTCCAATGACGCCGTTCTCATATCCTTTGTCGACGCTCTCCTGAATGACGCGGACATTCCGCATTTTGTCGCCGATGTCCATATGAGTATTCTCGATGGGTCGATCGGCGTGCTGCCGCGCCGCGTTCTGGTCGGCCCCGATCACCTCGACCAGGCCCGCAGAATCCTCAAAGACGCCGAACTCGGCCATGAACTGTCCTGATCGGGCATCGGCCGGCGACGACACGAACCCGTCGCAGGTTCGCCGCGACGCCTTTTATCGTGGCCGGTTCGTGGTGCTGCAGCCGACGCGCGGCGGCTACCGGTCGGGTCTCGACGCGATGCTTCTGGCCGCGACGCTGCCCGAATCGGCGACGGGCTGTGTTGCCGATATCGGCGCCGGGGCAGGGGTGGTCGGCCTCGCCGCGGCCTGCCGGGCCGAACGGGTCGAGGTGACGCTGGTCGAGAAGAGCGCGGCCATGGCCGACCTTGCACGACAGGGACTGACCTTGCCGGAGAACGCGGCTCATCAAAATCGCGTGCGCGTCGTCGCGGCGGACATCCTCGCGGGTCGTGCCGGGCGTGAGGCCGCCGGCCTTTGCGACGGCGCGTTTCAGCATGTTCTCACCAATCCGCCGTTCTATCCGCACGGCCACCGCGCCTCGCCCGACCCGTTGCGCGCCGAGGCCCTCACTGCCACAGACGCCGATTTCCTGCCGCGCTGGGTGCGCGCCTGTGCCGCCCTGCTCGGCCATGGCGGTCGGTTCACGGCCATCGTGCGGCCGGACGCGCTGCCGACGATGCTGCAGGCGAGCGAAGGCCGGCTGGGCGGGATTCGCGTGCTGCCCATTCATTCACGCTCCGCGGCGCCGGCGATTCGCCTGATGGTTGCCGGGCGCAAGGGATCACGCGCACCCCTCGCGGTGCTGCCCGGCCGCACGCTGCATGCGCCCGACGGCGGGTTGGAGCCCTTCGCCGAGGCGATCGCGGCGGGCACGGCGGATATCGCGCTCGATTGCTGATTCGACGGAACGCGCAGTCGGCGCGTTGCGAACCGGCCGATCGCGCTTACATGGCAGGGCTGACCCCTTCCAAATATCAAAGGCCCCCCGTTGGCGAATCCCCTCCAGAAAATCCTTCCCAAGCGCTTCCGCTCCGATGCCACCGTGATCCCCGTGGTCCGGCTGTCGGGTGCGATCATGACCTCGCAGAGCGCGCTGCGGCCGACGCTGTCGCTGGCAACGGCCGCGCCGGTCCTGCAGAAGGCGTTCGAATATAAGAAGGCGCCCGCGGTGGCGATCGTCGTCAACTCGCCCGGCGGCTCGCCGGTGCAGTCGCGGCTGATCCATCAGCGGATTCGCGATCTCGCCGAGGAGAAGGGCAAGCGGGTTCTCGTGTTCGTCGAAGATGTCGCGGCGTCCGGCGGCTACATGATCGCCTGCGCCGGCGACGAAATCATCGCCGACCCGTCCTCCATCGTCGGCTCGATCGGGGTGGTCTCCGGCTCCTTCGGCTTCGTCGAGGCGATCGCCAAGCTCGGCATCGAACGCCGGGTGCATACCGCCGGCACCAGCAAGGCGACGCTCGACCCGTTCCAGCCGGAAAAAGCCGAGGACGTCGAACATCTGAAGACGCTGCAACGCGAGGTCCACCAGACTTTCATCGATCTCGTCAAGGACAGTCGCGGCGCGAGGCTGGTCGAAGACGACGACCTGTTTTCCGGGCTGTTCTGGTCGGGACTGCGTGGGCGTGACCTCGGCCTTGTGGATCAAATCGGCGACCTGCGCGGCACCTTGCGCGCCCGCTTCGGCGACAAGGTCAAACCGGTGCTGATCCAGGCGAGCCGCAGCCTGTTCGGCCGCAAGCAGCCGGGCATTCGCGCCGACATGGTCGCAGGCGCCGGGCTGGCCTCGATCGGCGCCGGCTTCGCCTCGGAAATTCTGAGCACCGCTGAGGAGCGCGCCCTGTGGGCTCGCTTCGGGCTTTGAAACGGGCGGGAACTGTCGGGCGTGCAACGACTTTCTGTTGCCGAGGCGCGCGCCGCCGCGCATAATCGCCGGACCTGAGGAGCATGGGTCGAACGGATGCCGCAGTTTTTTCTTCTGGGCCTTGTCGGGGCCGCCGCCCTGTTCGGCTACAAGCAGATGAAGCGGGACGCCGAGCGTCTCGCCGAACGCAACCGCCGCGCCGAATCCGAAATGAAGACAGGCGCGCAAGGCACGCTGGTGCGCGGCGACGACGGGATCTATCGCATCAAGAAGGATTGAGCGGGCGTCCCGCGCGATCGGAGACACTGGAAATTTATAGCGAAGGGGACCGCACGGTCCCCTTCGCCAATTTGAACAGAATTAGTAATTCTGTTGCAGATTCCCCGGAATGCCCGCGCTCCATCGTGGACATTCGTTTATCCAGTGGGCAAGCTTGCGCCATGGTTCCGCCGACTGGCGAAACTCGCCAGTCGGGGCGACGCGCCGGGAGGTCTCGTGGCAAACCCCTTTTCCCATGGCACCGTCCATGACGCAGGAGAAGATCTTCAGGCGGCGCTGCGGTCGGATCCGCAAATCCTCGCGCTGTGGGAAAGCCTGACGCCGCTCGGTCGCAACGAGTTCATCTGCTGGGTCGAGGACGCGAAACAGCCGAAGACGCGTCGGCGACGCATCGAGCGGACCCGCGAGGAACTGTTGGAGGGCAAGAAGCGGCCCTGCTGCTGGGCGGGGTGCATTCACCGCACTGACAAGGCGCCCGGCCGTTGGCAGCAGGCCGTCCTGATCGATCGGAAAGAGAAGAAGGGTCCGTAGCCGGCTTGGGCGACCTCTCCGATCTACCATCCCCCGGGAAACGCGAGTGTCAGGATTCCCTGTCCGGGGCAGGCCCACCGAGACGCGGCCCACCCAAACCTTGACCGGCCTCGTGCCCGCGTGGCAACTCGCGGGCAATCGTTTCCGCCCGCCGCGATGGTTCGGCGGGCCCCAAGCCGGACCGCTCCGAAATGTCAGACATGCCTTCCCACATGGATCCGCGCCGCTCCTTCCAGGCGCTGATCCTGACGCTCCATCGCTACTGGGCCGACTATGGCTGCGTGGTGCTGCAACCCTACGACATGGAGGTCGGCGCCGGCACCTTCCATCCGGCGACGACGCTGCGCGCGCTGGGGCCGAAGCGGTGGAACGCGGCCTATGTCCAGCCGTCGCGGCGACCCAAGGACGGGCGTTACGGCGAGAACCCCAACCGGCTGCAGCATTATTACCAGTATCAGGTGATCCTGAAGCCGAACCCGTCGAACCTGCAGGAGCTCTATCTCGGCTCGCTCGCCGCGATCGGCATCGACCCGCTGCTGCACGACATCCGCTTCGTCGAGGATGATTGGGAAAGCCCGACGTTGGGCGCCTGGGGCCTCGGCTGGGAGTGCTGGTGCGACGGCATGGAGGTGTCGCAGTTCACCTACTTCCAGCAGGTCTGCGGCATCGAATGCGCGCCGGTGGCGGGCGAACTGACCTACGGGCTCGAGCGCCTCGCCATGTATGTGCAGAATGTCGACAACGTCTACGACCTCAATTTCAACGGCCGCGAGGGCGAGGAAAAGGTCAGCTATGGCGACGTCTTCCTGCAGGCCGAGCAGGAATATTCGCGCTACAATTTCGAGTTCGCCGACACGGGGATGCTGCTCAAGCATTTCGACGACGCCGAGGCCGAATGCCTGGCGCTCCTGAAGGCGGGGGCGCCGGGCGATCCGGGCATACTGCATCGCTGCGTGCTGCCGGCCTACGACCAGTGCATCAAGGCCTCCCACGTCTTTAATCTCCTCGACGCGCGCGGCGTCATTTCGGTCACCGAGCGCCAGAGCTACATTCTGCGCGTCCGCACCCTGGCCAAGGCCTGCGGCGAGGCGTTCTTGCTGACCGACGCGGGCGGGGCACTGGCCGCTGCCGCCTGAATTCGCGCCCCCGTCGTCGCGGTTCGTGGCAATGTCGCATTGTGCCCTATATCGCCCGCAAAGGGACTCGGACGGCGGCGCATCCTAGTACGGAGCCGCCCCGGCTAACGATCAAAGGGTGGCATCATGCAGTGGCGCGGGCGCAGGCAGTCGAGCAACATCGAGGACAGACGGGGCTCTGGCGGCGGCTTCGGCCGGCGCGGTGGCGGGGGCTTGCGGCTGCCGATACGGGCCGGAGGCGGTGGCACCATCGGCATGATCATCATCGCGCTGGTGCTGTGGCTTGGCTTCGGGATCAATCCATTGCAGCTTCTCGGCATGGCGGATGGCGGCGGCGGCAGCAGCTATCAGACCAGCCAGCGCTCCGGGCCGGGCGTCGCGGGCACCTCCGACACGACCGATGATTTCGTCGCCACCGTGCTTGCCGACACCGAGGATGTCTGGACCCAGCGCTTCCAGGAGGCGGGCGAGACCTATCCGGCACCGACCCTCGTATTGTTCACCGACCGGGTCGATTCGGCCTGCGGCATCGCCGGCGCGGCGACCGGGCCATTCTACTGCCCGTCCGATTCCAAGCTCTATATCGATCTCGGCTTCTTCGACCAGCTGCGCAACCAGCTGGGCGCGCCGGGCGACTTCGCCCAAGCCTATGTCATCGCCCACGAGGTCGGCCACCACATCCAAAACCTCACCGGTGTCTTGCCGAAGTTTCACCAGGCGCGCTCGCGCATGAGCGAATCGGACGCGAACGCCATGTCGGTACGGGTGGAGTTGCAGGCCGATTGTTATGCCGGCATCTGGGCCAATGGCAGCCAGCAGGCCGGCTATCTTGAAGCGGGTGACATCGACGAGGCGCTGAACGCCGCCCAGCAGATCGGCGACGACACGCTGCAAAAGCGCAGCCAGGGCACGGTGGTGCCGGACAGCTTCACCCACGGTACGTCCGAGCAGCGCCAGACCTGGTTCCGGCGCGGCTTCGAGAGCGGCGATTTCGGCGCCTGCGATACGCTGAGCGGTGCGATCTGAGGCGCGTCGGGCGTCGCAGTGATGGCGATGACCCGCCTCGAGGCGAAAGCGCATCGCGCGCGCCGCGCCATCGCCGCGCAGACCACCGCGCTGGAGGAGCACCTCTGGCGCGGTATCCGCGCAATCCCGGGTGAGGGCGGCCATTTCCATCGGCAGGTGGTGATCGGCCCTTACCTCGCCGACTTCGTCTGCCATCGCCTGCGCCTCATCATCGAGGTCGACGGCGCCCAGCATGGCATGGCGGAGCGATCGGCAAAGGATCGCAAGCGGGATGCTTGGCTCGGCTCGCAAGGCTACCGGGTGCTGCGCTTCTGGAACGACGAGGTCCGGCGTGAACGGGATGCCGTCCTTGACACGATCTTTGCCGTGGTCGAAGAGCGTCGCCAAATGCGGGACGATCGATGATCATGCTCCCAACCTCCCCCTGGTGGGGAGGTCGCCGTGAAGCGGCGGGTGCGGGGCTCTCGACTGTTCATTCCACCCACCCCGGCGCTGACGCGCCGACCCTCCCCATCGAGGGGAGGGTGGAGAAATGCCGAGCCATGCCCGACCTTCTGCTGGAACTGCGCTTTCAAGAGTTACCCGCCCGCCCGCGCTCCCGCAGCGCTATCGGCGCGAGGAAGCGCAACCAGGCGAATGGCATGCGAGCGGAGAGACACTGATGCCCGACCTTCTGCTTGAACTGCGCTCCGAAGAGATTCCCGCCCGCATGCAGCGCAAGGCGGCGGGCGATCTGAAAAAGCTGGTCACCGACGCGCTGGTCGACGCCGGGCTGACCTATGATGGCGCGCGGGAATATTGGACGCCGCGGCGCCTCACCCTCGACATTCGCGGCGTCGACGCCCGCTCCAAGGACGTCGCCGACGAGCGCAAGGGACCGCGCACCGATGCGCCGCCTAAGGCCATCGAGGGGTTCCTGCGCGGCGCGGGGCTCGCCTCGATCGACGATGCGGAAATTCGCTCCGACCCGAAGAAGGGCGATTTCTACGTCGCGACGATCAAAAAGCCCGGACGGCCGGCCGAGGCGATCATTGCCGACGCGATGCCGGGCATCATCAAAGGCTTTCCCTGGCCGAAATCCATGCGCTGGGGCGCCGCCTCCCGCGAGCCGGGTTCCTTGCGCTGGGTGCGGCCGCTGCAATCGATCCTGTGCACCTTCGGTCCGGAGACCGAGGAGCCGGTGGTGGTCGATTTTGACGTCGACGGCATCAAGGCCGGCAACACGACGCGCGGTCATCGGTTTCACGCGCCGGAGGAATTCTCCGTTCGCCGCTTCGACGATTACGCGGCGAAGCTGGAAAAGGCCTTCGTCGTGCTCGACGCCGAGCGGCGCAAGGACATGATCCGCCACGACGCGGAGAACCTCGCCTTCGCCAAGGGCCTCGAAGTGGTGCCGGACGACGGGCTGCTGGAAGAGGTGGCGGGGCTGGTCGAATGGCCGGTGACGCTGATGGGCGAATTTGAGCCGGAATTTCTCGAGATTCCGCCGGAAATCATCCGCTCGACCATCAAGGCCAACCAGAAGTGTTTCGTGCTGCGGCCGCATGGCGGCGGCAACGGCACACTCTCCAACCATTTCGTCCTCGTCTCCAATATCGAAGCCAGCGACGGCGGCGCGGCGATCGCCGCCGGCAACGGCAAGGTGGTGCGGGCGCGGCTGTCGGACGCGCTGTATTTCTGGCAGACCGACCAGGCCGATTTGCCGGATCTTCAGAGCCTTGCGGCCTCGGCGGAAAAATTCGGCCTCGATCTGACAAAGCCGCTCGACCAGCGCATGGCCAAGCTCGACGCGCTGGGCGTGACCTTCCATGCCAAGCTGGGAACGCAGGGCGATCGCGTTCAGCGCATCGCCGCGCTGGCCAAGGAAATCGCGCGGACGGTCTATCCGGACGGCGCGACGCTGGGCGGCGAGGCGGTTTCGGCCGACGAACTGGCGGCGCTGGCGAAACGCGCGGCGGTGTTGGCCAAGGCCGATCTGACCACCGAGGCGGTCGGCGAGTTTCCCGAGTTGCAGGGGCTGATGGGCCGCTATTACGCTGCGCTGCAGGGCGAGCATCCGTCCGTTCAGGCGGCGATCGAGGAGCATTACAAGCCGTTGGGGCCGGCGGACACAGTGCCGAGCGATCCCGTTGCGATCTGCGTGGCGCTCGCCGACAAGCTCGACATGCTGGTCGGCTTCTGGGCGATCGACGAGAAGCCGACGGGATCGAAGGACCCTTATGCGCTCAGACGAGCGGCGCTGGGGGTGATCCGGGTGGTGTTGGAGAACGAGCGAACTTTACGATTAGAATACGCGTTCGCGCCTTCCGACCGGGTCGTTGCTCCATCTATGAGCGCCGGAAAACGCGGAAGCGTCAGAGAGTCACTGGACGCAGCAAGAGCAGCAGTCAGCGACCCTGACCTCCTCGCCTTCTTCCACGATCGTCTGAAGGTGCAGCTTCGCGACTCCGGTGCGCGGCACGACCTCGTCGATGCGGTGTTGTCGGGCGGCGAGGGCGGCGCAATAAACGACGACCTCCTAGACATCACCCACCGCGTCGAGGCGCTGGGAAAATTCCTCGACTCTGAAGACGGCAAGAACCTCCTCGCCGGCACCCGCCGGGCGGCGAACATTCTCGCCGCCGAGGAGAAGAAGGGCACCCGCATCGCCGAAACCGTCGATCTCGCTCTGTTGACCGAGCACGAGGAAAAGGCGCTCGCCGGCGCCGTCGACCGGGCCGAGATCGAGCTGGAAGAGGCGCTGGCGGTCGAGAATTACACGCACGCCATGGCCGCGCTCGCGAACTTGCGCATTCCCGTCGACGCCTTTTTTGACAAGGTTCTGGTCAACGCCGAGGACGAGGCCGTCCGCGCCAACCGGCTGGCGTTGCTCGCCCGCATTCGCGCGGCGACGCGCAAGGTCGCCGACTTCGGCAAGATCGCCGGCTGACCCAAAATCCACAATCGCCGGAAATTCGACCGGCGAAATATGGCGGTGGCAGGGTTTGGGGGGCCGATTGTGGTGCGTCGAGACCAGTCCGCGGCGGCGGTCGTTAACCAATAATTCACCATAAGCTACGGAATTTCAGGCATTTGTGACAAATTGCTCAGGTCTTTGCGGCAGAGTTCACTGACGGAGGGGTTGTAACATTTCGTGATCGACTCTGCCCGGAACCCGCCAGATTTGAAGGGGATAGCTGCACTCAGCCGCTTGGGACGGATTTGAACCTTCGGGTTCAGGGGGCCGTCCCGAAACCAGACTTCGAGCGACTTCGAGGGGAAACCAGCGAATGACGAAGCTCAGCGCCGTTACGACGGCTGCCGTGAAATTTGCCTGCGCCATCGTCGCGGGCACGCTGTTGATCAGCAGTTCGGCCCAGGCCGAATGGAAGGCTCCGTGGAAATCGGACGACAAGGCGCTCGTGATCGATGCCTACGAGTTCAACCCGATCAACTGGCAGGAACTGACCTCGGACAAGCGTATCGCCGGCTTTATCAACAAGGCCTCCGATGGCCTGCCGCCGGCGTGGAGCTGCGGCAAGGCGGACGGCGACGACTACAAGCTGTGCAAGAATCGCTGGTGGAAATATTCCGTCACCAAAGAGCTCTATTTGACCCGCCGCGAGATGGCGAAGATGAAGGGGCTCGTCTGGGGCGCCTATCATCTCGGCCGTCCGGGCAACCCGCGCGAGCAGGCCGATCATTTCATCGACTTCGCCGAACCGGCCGACGACGATCTGATCGCACTCGACATCGAGGATAATTCCGAGGAGTGGATGAGCCTCGCCGATGCCGAGATCTTCGCTGACCAGATCAAGATCCGCACCGGTCGCTATCCCGTGCTCTACACCAACGGCTCGACCGCCAAGGCGATCTCCGCCCAGCGGGCGCAATATCCGCTGCTGTCGCGTCTGCCGCTCTGGTATGCCCGCTACCGCGACGATATCACCGGCAAGTTTCCCGAGGAGACCTGGCCGAGCTATGCGCTGTGGCAGTTCTCCTCGATGCACAATTGCGACAGCCGCAGCTGCCCGTACCGGGTGAAGGGCGCCAAGACCGATATCGACGTCAATGTTTCGACGATGGACATCGCCGGACTCAAGGCGGCCTGGCCGTTCAACGAGTTGATCGAGCGCGCGCCGGACGCCGCCGATCCGTCGATGATGATCGCGTCGATCGACGAGACGACCAAGGCGGAAGTGGCCAAGGTTGCTGTCGCGACGGAAGCCGACGCGACGACCCCGCCCAAGCCTCTGGTGAAGCCGACGACGAGCCCGCTGGTCGCCGCCTATGGCCCCGCTGAGCAGCATGCGCGGCTGGACCCGCTGAAACTCTTGACCAACGTCGCCCGTGGCGAAACGAAGGCCGACAAACCGGCGCTTGTGGCGGACGCCGGTAAGGCGCCTGTCGCCTTTGCCCCGACCGAGGAGCCGTCGGGTGAAGCCGTCCGCGAGTTCCAGACCCATCTCGCCGCGCTGCAAGAGGCGGTTGCCTACGCCGCCAACGAAGTCGACCGGCTGTTCATCGGCCGCGCGGAAGCGGCGACGCGCCGGGAAGAGGCACTGCCGATCAAGGGCGGCGACGAAAGTGCAGGGCTGGATTCGCGTCAGCGCTCGCGTTTCGCCGAAATCGTCAAAGCGGCGGAAGCGGCCAAGAAGGCCGGTGCCCTGCCGATGCCTGCGCGGATCCTCTCGCAGCTGGGCGCCGAGGGCGCCGACCGCGGACCGCGCGTCGCTGGTACCGGTGCTGGCCAGCGCTTTGCCGGGCTCGACATGCCAGCGCGTCGCATCGACGCGGCGTTCGAAGCGACGCGCTGATCCGGCGCTCTTCGCTTTTTTTGGGCGCTCAGCAAAATTTTATCGGATCAACGTGGAACCAAAGCTCAAGACAACCGTTTCAGACCCGAACAATTACGCCAACATGCTAGAGTACGGGTGCTTCAAATGAATAAAACAATTGGCTGGGTCGTCGGTATCATCGTCCTTTTGATCGTGGTCTGGTTCGCCTTCACGATGATCAATGTGGATGTGACCGAGGAAGGCGCATCGCCTGAAGTCAGCGTCGAAGGTGGCCAGCTGCCCAAGGCAGATGTCACGACGGGCGATATCGACGTGGGCACGGAAGAAAAGACGATCGAGGTTCCGACGATCGACGTTCAGCCGGCCCCAGAGACCGACAAGCCGGCTGAGCCGGCGCCCGCCAACTAAGTTCTGGCGAACCGGCTCCGGTTCCAGTAAAGACAATCTAAGGGCAGTGGCGAAAGCCACTGCCTTTTTTCTATTTTCGGGCTGCTCCACGCTTGGGGCCGCATGAGGTCTCGTTTGGAAGCCGGTCATGACGCCTGAACGCGCCGCCCCCGATGTCGCTTCGGTCTGTTTGGGCCAAGCTCGTGCTTGTGCAATCGAGACAATCTGCCTTACCGCCGAAAGCGACGCCGCCGTCGAGCGCGCGGTCTCCTGTCTTCGCGGTGGCGGCCTTGTCGGCCTGCCGACCGAGACGGTCTATGGGCTCGCGGGCGACGCCACCAATGGCGAGGCCGTCGCACGGATTTTCGAGGCCAAAGGCCGTCCACGCTTCAACCCGCTCATCTGTCACGTCAGCGACCTCGACATGGCCGCACGTCTGGCCGTCTTGGATGACATCGCGCGGGCACTGGCGGCGCGGTTCTGGCCCGGGCCGCTGACGCTCGTCCTGCCGCAGGCGGAGGGAACGCCGGTTCATCCTCTGACGACCGGCGGCCTTGCCACCATCGCGCTGCGTCAGCCGGAGGGAATCGCCGGCGACATCATTGCGCGCCTCGGCCGCCCGCTCGCCGCGCCGAGCGCCAATCCTTCGGGGCGGGTCAGCGCCACCAGCGCCGGTCAGGTGATGCGTGGCCTCGGTGGTCGAATCGAAATGATCCTCGACGCGGGTCCGTCGGAGCTCGGCCTGGAATCGACCATCGTCAAGCCGGAGCGCGATCGCCTGGTACTGTTGCGCGCCGGCCTTGTCGGACGTGACGCCCTGCACGAGGCGACGGGACTCGCCGTCGTCGCGCCGGATGCAGGTTCGGGCATCGAGGCACCGGGTCAGCTGCGGTCCCATTACGCGCCGCACGGCACGGTTCGGCTCGACGTGAATCATGTCGGGGCCGGCGAGTATCTGATCGCTTTCGGCGAAGCCCCGATCGCCGGTGCGGCGGCGGCGGCCGAGATCGTCAATCTCAGCCAGTCCGGTGATCTGCGCGAGGCGGCGGCGAATCTGTTCGCGGCGCTGGCCCGCTTCGACCGGCCGGAGATCGCGCGCATCGCCGTTGCGCCGATCCCGCAAGAGGGGCTGGGCGAGGCGATCAACGACCGGCTTCGCCGCGCCGCCGCGCCGCGGGACTGACGCCGCGAACGACAGCCGGCTCGACGGATCGTCGCCGGCCTTCTATGTCTCGATCTTATGCAAGAGACCGATCCGAAAATCCCTGCCGTCCTCCTGGCCCGCTTCGCGGCCATCGTCGGTTCCGCCAACGCCCTGCGGGACGACGATATGATGGAGGCCTACTTCAACGAGCCGCGCGACCTGTTTCATGGCCGCGCGGGACTGGTGCTGCGGCCGGGCAATGTCGAGGAGGTTGCCGCGATCATGCGCCTAGCCAGCGAGACGCGGACGCCGATCGTGCCACAGGGCGGCAATACCGGCCTTGTCGGCGGTCAGTCGCCGCGCTCGCAATCCGAGGTTCTGGTCAGCCTGTCGCGGCTCGATCGTATCCGCGATGTCGACCCGATTGGCCGCACGGCGACCGTCGAGGCGGGCGTCGTCCTGAAGCGAATCCAGGAGGCCGCGGACGAGGCGGACCTGTTGTTTCCGCTTTCGCTCGGCTCGGAAGGCTCCTGCCAGATCGGTGGCAATCTCGCCTCGAATGCCGGCGGAACCGGCGTTCTGGCCTATGGCAACGCCCGCGAGCTCTGCCTCGGCATCGAGGCGGTGCTGCCGTCGGGCGAGGTTCTGCACGGGCTGCGACGCCTGAAGAAGGACAACCGCGGCTACGACCTCCGCAATCTGCTGATCGGGTCGGAGGGAACGCTGGGGATCATTACCGCCGCCGTGCTCAAGCTGTTCCCCAAGCCCGCCGGCCGCGAAGTCGCCTATGTCGGGATGGCGTCGCCTGAAGCCGCCCTGGCGCTGCTGCAATTGGCGGAGCGACGGGCGGGAGCGCAGCTCACCGCCTTCGAATTGATTCCGCGCCTCGGCATGGAGTTCACGCTCCGCCATACGATCGGTTCCCGCGACCCGCTGGAGGCGCCGCATCCCTGGTACATTCTCATGGAGATCTCCTCCGGCCGCTCGCAGGGCGACGCGCGCGAGACATTGGAGGGAATCCTGGAGGCCGGATTCGAGAGCCATGTCGTCGCCGATGCGGCGATCGCCAAATCGCTCGCCGAAGCGAACAGCTTCTGGATCATGCGCGAGGAGTTGAGTTGGGCGCAGCGGCCCGAGGGCGGATCCATCAAGCATGATGTGTCTGTGCCGGTCGCCCTTATCCCGGAATTTCTTCAGGCCGCCGACAAGGCGGTGCTCGCGGCGATACCGCAGGCGCGGATCGTGGCGTTCGGCCATCTCGGCGACGGCAACATCCACTACAATGTCTCCCAGCCCGTCGGGGCTGACAAGGACGCCTTTCTGGCCCGCTGGCACGAGATCAGCGATCTCGTCCACGGCATCGTTCGCACCCTGGACGGCAGCTTTTCCGCCGAGCACGGCATCGGCCAGCTGAAGCGGGACGAACTCGCACTGTCCAAAGAGGGCGTCGAGATCGATCTGATGCGGCGGCTGAAGGCGGTGTTTGATCCTGACAACATCTTAAATCCCGGCAAGCTCGTTTAGACTTGATTCAAGTTTTCGACTTGCTAACCGTCTTTTCCGTCATGAAGACTTAACCGACTTTCTTAGCGCGACTTCAAGGCGGCGCCCCTACTGTCATCCTTATCGAAGGCCGGGATTACATCGGCCCGAACGAGAGACCGAAACATCGGCTCTCAGGAGAGGCAGAAGGCGTCATTTCATGAGCATTGCTCCGAACCCACTCGCGACCAAGCCCGAATGGGCGAACGTCCCGGTCCGCCTTGACCCGGCTGCTTGCGATCGTCGCCAGACGATCGAAATGGTCGAGGACGGGGAATTGATCACCTACAAGGTCGACCGCCGCGGTGCCGTCGTCCATCGGCGTCTGGAGAAATCCGGACTGCCGGTTTCGATCGCGCTGCCGCCACGCGCCTTCCGGGGTGTCGCGGCCCGCGCCATGGAGGACGGCAACGGCGAGGTGACGGTGACGCTTGAGCTGCATCACAGCGATCCGCGCTGCACGGTGCCGCTACTGGTCGCCAGTGACCTCTACGACGTCGCCGCCGACTGGCGGGGATGGGCGGAACTGTTCAACCTGCCGATGCTGATGATCGAGGCGGATGGCGCGTTGCGCACCCTTGAAGAGACGCTCGGGCACATCCGGGCTGCCGCGCCGGCGCCGCGTCGCCGGTCGCCGAACCGCCAGCGCCGGCCGCGCTTCCTGGCGCGTCGCAAGCCCGGCGGACTCGGCATGCGCATGGTCGTCGCCGGAGAGGAAATCATCGCCCGTCAGTAGCGCCGGGCGGGGGCGTCAGATTCCCACCAGCGGGAAGGACAGCGCCCACAGGGACGAGAAGATCAAGCCGAAGAAGATGATCCAGCCGAACACCGTGTTCGACTTGAACAGCCTCAGGCACTGGTCCGCATCATCGATGTCGAGGGTGCGGATCTGCCAGATCATCTGGAAGGCGCCGGCGGCAAGGCCGGCATAGGCGGGCCATTCGGGTCCGCCGCCCGTGTCATAGCCGGTCAGCACGAAGGCGCCCGCGAACAGGGCGATTGCGCCGAGATAGAGAATTGTCAGCGCCAGTCTGGTCCACTCGCCGAACAGCCGGGCCGTCGAGCGGACGCCGACCAGCGCGTCGTCTTCCTTGTCCTGATGCGCGTAGATCGTGTCGTAGCCGATAGTCCAGAGAATGCTGCCGGCGTAAAGCAGGCCGGCGGCGAGCGACAGCGTGCCCCAATACGCAGCCCATCCCATCAGCGCGCCCCAGGAAAAGGCGAGGCCGAGGCCCAACTGCGGCCAGTCCGTGAAGCGCTTCAGGAATGGATAGATCGCCACCACGCCAAGCGACGCGACCCCGAGCAGGACCGCGAACAGGTTGAACTGGATCAGGACCAGGAACCCGACCAGCGCCTGGACGATGAGAAACAGCTTGGCCTGAAGGCGCGAAACCCGGCCGGAAGGCAGCGGCCGCGACCGGGTGCGGGCGACCAGCGTATCGATCTTTTCGTCGACGAGGTCGTTATAGGTACACCCCGCGCCGCGCATGGCGATCGCACCGATGAGGAAGAGGAAGAGTTGCCAAAGGCTGGGAAGGCCAGTGTGAACGGCCCCCGTCTGCACCGCCTGCGGCGCCAGCGCCGCCGCCCACCAGCACGGCCACAGCAGCAACTGCCAGCCGATCGGGCGGTCCCATCGCGCCAACTGCGCATAGGGCCATAGGCCGCGCGGCAAAGTGCGGTAGACCCAATTGTTGGACGGTGCATCCGCCACGCGGTCGATTTGGTCCGCGAGGCTTCCTTTCAGATTCGACATGTCACCGAGATTGATGGCCAAAAGGCCGCAGTCAAGGGTTTTCCGCTTTATCAACGCTTAAGATTCGCCCCGCCGAACTTGACCGCGGCCGTTGCGCGCCCGTAATCGGCACTGGTCGGCCGGCCTGGGCGGCAGAAATGCGCTGACAGGGGCGAAGCCATGACGATCAACGTTCTTCTCATCGGCGGCGGTGGCCGCGAACACGCGATTGCCTGGAAACTCGCGCAATCGCCCGATCTTGGGCGCCTCTACGCCGCGCCGGGCAATCCCGGCATCGCCGAGCACGCCGAGACCGTAGAACTCGACATCTTGGATCACGCGGCCGTCGTGGCGTTCTGTCGCTCCAATGCGATCGGCCTTGTAATCGTCGGTCCCGAAGTGCCGCTCGTCGCCGGCCTCGGCGATAGCCTTGCCGCCGCCGGTATTCCGGTGTTCGGCCCCTCCGCCGCCGCCGCGCGGCTCGAGGGCTCGAAGGGCTTCACCAAGGATCTGTGCACCCTCCACGACATTCCGACGGCGCGCTACCGTCGCTTCGACGACGCGGCCGCCGCGCGCGACTATGTCGGCGCCGGCGGCCTGCCGATCGTGATCAAGGCGGACGGGCTCGCCGCCGGCAAGGGCGTCACCGTGGCCGAAACGCGTCAGGACGCGCTTGCGGCCATCGACGCCTGCTTCGAGGGCAATTTCGGTGGGCCGGGCGCGGAGGTCGTCATCGAGGAGTTCCTCGAGGGTGAGGAGGCGAGCCTGTTTTGCATTTGCGATGGTGAGCGGGCGCTGTTCTTCGGCACGGCGCAGGATCACAAGCGCGCCTTCGACCGTGACCGCGGCCCGAACACCGGCGGTATGGGTGCCTACTCGCCGGCACTGCCGATGAACGATGCGATGGTGCGCCGGGCGATGCGCGAGATCGTCGAGCCGACGCTCGCCGGGATGAAGGCGGCCGGAGCCCCGTTCCAGGGCATTCTATATGCCGGGCTGATGCTGACGGATTCCGGTCCCAAGCTGATCGAATACAATGTCCGCTTCGGCGATCCGGAGTGCCAGGTGCTGATGATGCGGCTGGAAAGCGACCTGCTGCCGATTCTCCTCGCCGCCGCCAAGGGCGACGTCTCGGCTGTCGTGCCGCAATGGTCGGAAGAGCGGGCCCTGACCGTGGTCATGGCCTCGGAGGGCTATCCGGGCGCCCATGCCAAGGGCACCGCGATCCGCCATTTGCCAGCGGCGAGTGCAACGACTCGCATCTTCCAGGCCGGGACGCAAAGCGATGGCGACCGGCTGCTCGCTGTCGGGGGACGTGTCCTCAACGTCACCGCCACCGGTGCCAGCGTGAAGGAAGCCGCGCGCCGCGCCTATGAGGTCGTCGAAGCCGTCGAATGGGACGAGGGATTCTGGCGTTCCGACATCGGCCACCGCGCGATCATGACCGAAAGCGTCTGAAGTCTCCGTTGGGCCGGGTTTTCAGCGTTCGGGGCCCATCCCGATTGCGTCGCCGACATTGACCTTTACGTAAAATGTAGGAAATGTCTTGGCCCGCGGGTGGGAAACCATCAACGCGGCCATACATTCCTCGTTAACCATGCGGCGAACCTCGGAGCGAAGCCATGTCATTTCGTCAGGAAAAGCTGACGCGGCCGATCTATCGATGGGCTAAGGGCGTCATGCCGCCGATCTCGGAAACCGAACGGGAGGCGATCGACGCCGGCACGGTCTGGTGGGACGGCGAACTCTTTACCGGCGATCCCGACTGGAACAAGCTGCTCGCCATGCCGCCGGCGCGGCTGTCGCCGGACGAGCAGGCGTTTCTCGACGGCCCGGTCAACGAGCTCTGCGCGATGATCGACGAGTGGAAGCTGGTCTGGGAAGATCGCGATCTGCCGCCCGAGGTCTGGGACTTCCTGCGCAAGAAGAAATTCTTCGGCATGATCATCCCGAAGGAATACGGCGGCCTGGGCTTTTCCAACACCGCCCATTCGGAGGTGGTGCGCAAGGTCTCCTCCTGTTCGGTCGTCGCCGGCGTCACCGTGATGGTGCCGAATTCGCTCGGACCGGGTGAGTTGATGCTGCATTTCGGCACGCAGGCGCAGCGCGATTACTGGCTGCCACGTCTCGCCGACGGGCGCGAGATTCCGTGCTTCGGCCTGACCTCGCAGGAGGCCGGCTCCGACGCCGCCGCGATGCTCGACACCGGCATGGTCGAATATGGCGAGCACGAGGGCGAGCGCGTTCTCGGCATCCGGCTGAATTTTCACAAGCGCTACATCACCCTTGGCCCGGTTGCGACGGTGATGGGCCTCGCCTTCAAGATGTTCGATCCGCAGAACCATCTCGGCAAGGGCGAGGATCTCGGCATCACGGTGGCGCTGCTGCCGACCGCGACCAAGGGCGTGCGCCACGGCGACCGGCATGTCCCGCTGCTGACCTACTTCCAGAACGGCCCGCTTTACGGCGACGACGTGTTCATTCCGCTCGACTGGATTCTCGGCGGGCCAGACCAGATCGGCCAAGGCTGGACGATGCTGATGACGGCGCTTGCCGCCGGGCGGGGCATCTCGCTCCCCTCGCAATCCTCCGCCGCGGCGGCAGTCTGCGCGCGCACCACCGGCGCCTATGCGCGGGTTCGCACCCAGTTCAACGTGCCGATCGGCATGTTCGAGGGCATTCAGCAGCCGCTCGCCGACATCGCCGCCAACGCCTATCTGATCGACGCCGCCCGCCGGCTGACAGTCGCCGCGCTGGATGAAGGCCACAAGCCGTCGGTGGTGTCGGCGATCATGAAGGCGCACGCGACCTATCGCATGCGGGAATCGATCGAGCGCGCCATGGACATCCATGGCGGCAAGGCGATCATCGACGGCCCGAAGAATTATCTTGCCGCCCAGTACCGGTCGGTGCCGATCGGCATCACGGTCGAAGGCGCCAACATCCTCACCCGCAATCTGATGATCTTCGGGCAGGGGGCGATCCGCGCCCATCCCTACATGCTGAAGGAACTGCTGGCCCTGTCCGACGAGGACGAGGACAAGGGGCTGGACGACTTCGACAAGCATTTCTGGGCGCATGTGGGCCATTCGGCCAAGAACGCCCTGCGCAGCTTCGTGCGCGGCTGGACCGGCGGTCTGGCCGCCCCGGCGCCAAAGAATGCGACCTTCACCAGCCACTGGCGGCAATTGTCGCGCTATGCCTCGGCGTTCGCGCTTCTGTCCGACCTGTCGCTGTTGACCCTGGGCGGCGCGCTGAAACGCAAGGAAACGCTGTCGGCGCGGCTCGGCGACATTCTCTCCGAACTCTATCTGCTCGGCGCCGTTCTGAAGCGGTTCGAGACCGAGGGGCGGCCGGAGGCCGACAAGCCGCTGGTCGAATACATCATGGAGAAGGGCTACAATCGCATGGCCCTTGCCTTCAACGGCGTCCTCGACAATCTGCCGGCACGCTGGGCGGCGATCCTGACCCGGGCGATCGCCTTTCCGCTGGGCGTGCCCTATCACGAGCCGTCGGACGAATTGACCAGCGAGGTCGCGGCGATCCTGATGCGCCCATCCTCGCAGCGCGACCGGCTGACGCCGGACCTCTATCTCGGCGAGGGACACGCCCAGCATCCGATCAAGGATCTGGAACTGGCCTTCGAACTGGTGAGCGAGGCGGCGCCGATCGAGAAGAAGCTGCGCGCGGCCAACATCCGCGATCCGGAGGAGGCGCGGGAAGCGGGCGTGATCTCCAACGCCGAGTTCGTGCGGCTGGCAGAGGCCAAGGAGGCGGTGGACAAGGTCATCGCGGTCGACGCTTTCCCGATGGCGGAGGTCTCTCCGATCGCATCCCAACATGATCGTCCGGCCAAAAATGGCGGCAAGGGCGAACAGCGAGAGGCAGCGGAATAATGGCAAAAGCGGTCTATCTCGTCGACGGCGCCCGCACCCCCTTCATCAAGGCACGCGGCAAGCCGGGTCCGTTCTCGCCCGTCGACCTCGCCGTCCAGTGCGGGCGGCCGCTGTTGATGCGGCAGAGCTTTGAAGCGGACGCGATCGATCTGGTCATCCTTGGCTGCGTCAACGTCGTCGCCGACGAGATGAACCCGGCGCGCGTCGCGGCCTTGCGGCTGGGCCTCAAGGACAAAATTCCGGCCTTCACGGTCCAGATCAATTGCGGCTCCGGCATGCAGTCGATCGACACGGCATTTCGCTATATCGAGCGCGGTACGGCCGACATCGTGCTGGCCGGCGGGGCGGAAGCGCTCAGCCATTCGCCGCTCGTCCTGAGGCGGGGAGCGGTCGACTGGTTCGCGGCGCTCAACGGCGCCCGCTCCACGACCGACCGGCTGAAGGCCTTCACCGGTTTGCGGCCGGAGTTCCTCAAGCCGGTCATCGGGCTCGAGCGCGGTCTCACCGACCCGATCACCAATCTCAATATGGGCCAGACCGCCGAAGTGCTCGCCCATCTCTTCGACGTGCCCCGGCGCGAGGCGGACGCTTACGCGGCCGAAAGCCACAATCGGCTGGCCAATGCCACCAAGCAGGGCTGGCTGAAAGACGAGATGCTGCCGGCCTTCTCCCGCGACGGCGAGGTCTTCGATCATGATGACGGAGTGCGGCCGGACTCCTCCGCCGCGTCCCTCGCCAAGCTGAAGCCGGTCTTCGAACGGCCCTACGGCAAGGTGACCGCCGGCAATTCCTCGCAGATCACCGACGGCGCGTCCTGGGTGGTGCTAGCCTCCGAGGAGGCCGTCGCCCGCCATGGCATGACACCGCTGGCGCGCATCGTCGATTCAGAATGGGGCGGGCTCGACCCGTCGATCATGGGGCTTGGTCCGGTCGTCTCGACCGCGCCGATCCTGAAGCGCCAGAACATGACGGTGTCCGACGTGGATCTGTGGGAGCTGAACGAGGCCTTCGCCACCCAGGTGCTGGCCTGCCTCGCGGCCTTCGATGACGCGAATCTGGTCGATCCGGTGCTCGGCCTGGAAGGCCGCGGCGGTCGGATCGACCACGCCAACCTCAATGTCGACGGCGGCGCCATCTCGCTCGGTCATCCGGTCGGCACCAGCGGCAATCGCATCACCTTGCATCTGGCCAACGCCATGCGGCGGCTCGGCCGCAAGCGCGGCATCGCGACCGAATGTATCGGCGGCGGCCTCGGTGGCGCGATGCTGCTGGAAGCCGCCTGAGCGCGCGACGAGACACCATGCCGGCGCGGGGCTTCGCGCCGGCTGTTCGCCCGAAACCCGATTCGGCGCCGCGAGGTCCCCAACTCTTCGCGGCGCGTTCCGACAAGAAGACGAGATCAGAACCATGGGCAGAATGCTGAACGCACTTTCCGATCGCGCCCTCGAACTCGGGCCGGCACGCGCGGCCGAGCAGCACGGTAACTGGCGGGCCGCCACCGACGAGAATTACGTCTACTGGCTGGTGCTCGACCGGCCGGGCAAGGCGGTCAACACCATCGACCGGAGCGTTATCGAGGAGCTGTCGCAGCACGTCGACAGGATCATCGACCAGAAGCCCTCGGCCGTAGTGATCCGTTCGGCGAAGCCTTCCGGCTTCGCCGCCGGTGCCGACATCCAGCAATTCGCCGGCGCTTCGACCGGCGAGATCCGCGGCATGCTGAAGGAAGCCCATCTGGTCCTCGACCGCCTGGCCAAGGTCCAGGCGAAGACGATCGCGGTGATCAACGGTCATTGCCTCGGCGCCGGGCTCGAACTGGCGCTGGCCTGCGACCTTCGGATTGCGGTCTCCGATGCCAGTCTGGGCTTTCCGGAAGTGATGCTCGGCCTGCATCCCGGCCTCGGCGGCAGCTATCGTTCGACCGCCATCGCCGACCCGCTGGAAGCGATGACAATGATGCTGACCGGCAAATCGGTCACCGCGAAGAAGGCCAAGGCGATTGGCCTCGTCGACGCGGTGGTCGAGGAGCGGCATGTCGGGGCGGCCGTGCAGGCCGCGCTCTATAACGAGCTCAAGACGGCTGGAAGCGGCTTCAAGACCCAGGCCTTCTCGCTCCGCCCGGCCCGCGCGCTGGCGGCGAGCCAGATGCGCAAGAAGACGGCGGAGAAAGCCGCCAAGACGCATTATCCGGCGCCGCACCGGCTGATCGACCTGTGGGAAGCCCATGGCGGCAGTGCCAAGGCGATGCAGGATGCGGAGATCGACAGCTTCGCCGAACTGATCGAGACCGATACCGCCCAGAACCTCGTCCGGGTGTTCTTCCTGCGCGAGACGATGCGCGGGCTGAAGCAGGGCGAATCGGCGATCAAGAACGTCCATGTCATCGGCGCCGGCGCCATGGGCGGCGACATCGCCGCCTGGGCGGCGCGCGAGGGCTTTCATGTGACGCTCAGCGATGTTGCGACGCAGCCCATCGGCAAGGCGATCCGCGCGGCGACGAAGATGCTGACCGCGACGCTCAAGGACCCGCTAAAGGTCCGCGACGCGCTGGACCGCTTGACGCCGGACCCGGCTGGCCTCGGAATTGCCCGCGCCGACCTCGTCATCGAGGCGGCGCCCGAAAAGCTGGAGTTGAAGCGAAAGATTTACGCCGACATCGAACCCAGGTTGAAAGAGGGCGCGTTGCTCGCGACCAATACCTCTGCGCTGCCGCTGGCGGACCTCGCCGAGGGGCTCGTCGATCCATCGCGCCTCGTCGGCTTGCATTTCTTCAACCCGGTCTCCCGGATGCAACTCATCGAGATCGTTAGCCACGACAAGATCAGTCCAGAGACCGCGCGCCGGGCCACCGCATTCGCCGTCGAATTGTCGCGCCTGCCGGCCCCCGTGGCCTCGGCGCCGGGCTTCCTCGTCAACCGCGCACTGACGCCGTACATGGCCGAGGCGTTGATCATGGTCGACGAGGGCATACCCAAGGAGCGGATCGATCGCGTTGCCGAGGATTTCGGCATGCCGATGGGGCCGGTGGAACTGGCCGATCAGGTTGGACTCGATATCGCTGTCGAGGTTTCCGCCTCGCTACGCGAACGGCTGGACAGCGACTTTCCGGAAACGCCGGACTGGCTGGAGAAGATGGTCGCGGACGGCACGCTCGGCCGCAAAACCGGCGGCGGACTCTACGAGTACGACTCCGACGGCAAGCCCAAGAAGCAGCCGGTCGACGCGCTGCCGGATTCGGCCAAGGGCGACCCGGATATTCTCGACCGGCTGATCCTGCCGATGCTGAACGCGGTCGTCGCGTGCCTGCGCGAGGGCGTCGTCGAGAGCGAGGATGTTGCCGACGGGGCGATGATCTTCGGCACCGGCTTCGCGCCGTTCCGGGGTGGGCCTATCCACTACGCCAAGAAGCGCGGCGTCGATGAGATCGTCGCCAAGCTGAACGCGCTGGCGGACAAACACGGCGCTCGTTTCAAGCCCGATGCGGGATGGGACCGCCTGAAGGAAAAATCCACCGCTGCTACAGGCTGACGCAGATGGAATCCTGCGACCCGAGCCCGGTGCCGCCGAGCGTCACCCGGTCGCCGGACTTCAGGAAACGTGGCGGGTCGTAGGAAAGTCCGACGCCGCCGGGCGTTCCGGTCAGGATCACGTCGCCGGGCTCGAGCCGCATGAAGCGCGAGATGTAGGAGATGAGATACGGCACCTTGAAGATCATGTCCGCCGTATTGCCCGACTGCTGGCGCTCGCCATTGACGTCGAGCCAAAGGTCGATCTCCCCGTAATCGGGCAATTGGTCGGGTGGGACCAGCCACGGGCCAAGCGGGGCGAAGGTGTCGTGCGACTTGCCCTTCGACCACTGGCCCCCGCGCTGGAGCTGGAAACTGCGCTCGGTGACGTCGTTGCAGAGCGTAAAGCCCGCGACGTGCCGGATCGCATCCTCGACGCTGACATATTTTGCCCTGCGGCCGATCACCACGGCGAGTTCCACGCCCCAGTCGACCCGGGTGGACAGCTTGGGCAACTCGATCGGATCGGTGGGTCCGCAGGCCGCCGTTGCCGCCTTCAGGAAGATCGTCGGCTCCGGATTGACCTTGAAGCCCGCAAGGCTGGCGCTGTCGTGATAGTTTGGCCCGATACCGACGATCTTGCCGATCTTCTGGACGGGACGGCACAAGCGAACCCCTTCGGGCACGAGCGGCAGCGAGGCGGGGTCGAGATGCCCGCAGGCAGCAAGTTCGTCGGGGTCCAGGGAGGGCCCGGATAACGATGAAACGTGCTCGGAAAGGTCGCGAATGCGGTTGTCGTCGTCCATCAAGCCCGGCCGCTCGGAACCGCGGTGGCCAAAACGTACAAACCGCATCAATTTCCTCCCCAATACTGTTACATTAGAAATGGTCGAGACCGGGGTTCGGTTCCTTGCGTTGAGTTGACTTTTACGTAAGATGCGGGTCGGTAGAATTGCTTGTTATGCGGTGATTGTCTGCTCCAACGGCCGTTTTTGAAGGAGATGTCATGTACAAGGCGCCCATCGAGGAGATCGCTTTCGCCCTGAAGAAAGTGGCCGGTCTGGAGCCGGCGATGGAAAAAGGCCTGCTCGGCGAACTGACCCCCGACCTGCTGGACGCGGTTCTCGAGGAAGCGGGCCGCTTCGCCAGCGAAAAGGTCGCGCCGCTTGCCGAGGTGGGTGACCGCGAGGGCACGTCCGTGACCGACGGAGTCGTGACAACTCCAACGGGCTGGAAGGAGCTCTACGCCGACTGGATCGCCGGCGGCTGGAACGCCCTGACCGGCCCCGAGGAGTATGGGGGTCAGGCCCTGCCGACATCGTTGTCGGCCGCCGTTTTCGAGATGTGGAATTCGGCGTCGATGGGCTTTGCCCTCGGCCCGACCCTTACCGTCGGCGCGGTCGAGGCTCTGGAGACGCACGGTTCGGATGAGTTGAAGGCCGCGTATCTGGCCAAGCTCGTCTCCGGCGAGTGGAACGGTACGATGAACCTCACCGAGCCGCAGGCGGGCTCCGACCTGTCGGCGCTGAAGACCAAGGCGGAGCGGGCCGATGATGGCAGCTACCGGATCTTCGGCCAGAAAATCTACATCACCTATGGCGAGCACGATTTCACCGACAACATCGTGCATCTCGTGCTGGCGCGGCTACCCGATGCGCCAGCCGGCGTGAAGGGGATCTCTTTGTTTTTGGTGCCGAAATTTCTGGTCGAGGCCGACGGGTCGCTCGGCCGCCGCAACGACGTGTTCTGCCATTCCGTCGAGCACAAGCTGGGCATCCACGGCTCGCCGACCTGCACGATGATCTACGGCGACGGCAGTGTCGACGGCGAGGAGGCCGGCGCGGTCGGCTACCTGATCGGCGAGGAAAATCGCGGCCTCGCCTGCATGTTCACGATGATGAACAACGCCCGGCTTCTGGTCGGCGTGCAAGGCGTCGGCGTCGCCGAGGCGGCTTTCCAAATGGCGCTCGATTATGCGCGCGAGCGCCGCCAGGGACGCTCGTCGCGGCTGGCCAAGGGCGACGAGCCGTCGGGGCAGATGAGCCCGATCGTCGAGCATCCCGATGTTGCCCGGTCGCTGCTGACGATGAAGGCGCTGACCGGCTCCGCGCGCGCCATCGCCTATGCCTGCGGCCATGCGAGCGACATGGCCAAGGCGACCCGCGACAAGGCGAGTGATGCGCGGGCCTGGAAGGAACGTGCAAATCTCTTGACGCCGATCGCCAAGGCGTTTGCCACCGATATCGGCGTCGAGGTCGCCTCGCTCGGCATACAGGTGCATGGCGGCATGGGCTTCATCGAGGAGACCGGCGCCGCGCGGCTGCTGCGGGATGCGCGGATCGCGCCGATCTACGAGGGCACCAACGGCATCCAGGCGATCGACCTGGTCACCCGCAAGATCGGCCAGTCGGACGGGGCCGCGGTCAGCGCCTATCTGGCCGAACTTGCCGAGACGGTCGACGCCGTCCGCGGCCGGAACGCGGCGGATTTCGGCGCCACCGGCGACGCTTTGGCGGCCGCGCTCGATGATCTGAAGGAGACGACGGCGTTTCTTGCAAAAGCGCTCGCCGACAAGGACATGGACACCGCGCTCGCCGGCGCGACGTCCTATCTCAGGCTGTTCGGCCTGACCGCCGGCGCCGTCTATCTCGCCAAGGGCGCGCTGGCCGAAACCGGCCGCACGGAGCGCACGCATCTCGCCCGCTTCATGGCGGAGAATCTCCTGACCGAAACGAGTGCGCTGAAGCGCCAAGTCGTTGCGGGCGCCGCCAGCCTCGCCGCCGCCCACGCGATTCTCCAGTAGGTCCCATCATGAGCGAATTCATTCAGACCGGCACCCAGTCCGGCGTCCTCACCATCCGCATGAACCGGCCGGAAAAGAAGAACGCCATCACCTGCGGCATGTACCGGGCGATGGCGGACGCTTTGGAAGCGGCCAGGAACGACGATGCCGTCCGGGCGGTGCTGCTGTGCGGCGGCTCCGGCGCCTTTACCGCCGGTAACGACATCAAGGACTTTATCGCCATCGCTGAGGGCGGTACACGCCACGCCGACGTGCATGATTTCCTCCGTGCCATCGCGACGTTTTCCAAGCCGCTGGTCGCCGCCGTCGACGGGCTGGCCATCGGCATCGGCACGACGATCCTGATGCATTGCGATCTGGCCTATTGTTCGCCCGGCTCGATCTTCAGGACGCCGTTTCTCGACCTCGGCATCACCCCGGAGGCCGGCTCGACCCTGATCGCGCCGAAGCTGATGGGCGATCAGCGCGCCTTCGCCTTGCTGGTGCTCGGAGACACCTTCGACGCGGCGGCCGCGCGCGAGGCGGGGCTCGTCTACGAAATCGTTGAAGGGGACGTGGAGGCCGCCGCGCGGGATGCCACCCTGCGGCTCGCGGCCAAGCCGCCGAAGGCGCTCCGGATCGCGCGCGAACTGCTGCGCGGCCAGCGCGAGGACATCGTCGAGCGCATCGATCTGGAAGTCGAACATTTCTCCGAACGAATGACCTCGGACGAGGCCAAGGCGGCGTTTCGGGCGTTCATGGCGCGGTAGAGGGGCGTCCCCCGGCGACTCAGCCTCGCGAGTCGGGGGCGGTCGGCTCGTCGGCCTCGCCACCCGCGTCCGCCTCCGCGTCGTTGAACAGGAACCGATAGGTGCCGACGACACCCACGAGGCAGACGCCGCCGGCAATCAGGATAATCGGCCACGTGCCGAATTCGGCGAAGAAATGCCGGAACGCGGCGCCGAAGACATAGGCGCCGAGGCCGTAGGCGCCGGCCCACAGCGCCGCGCTGATGCAATTGTAGAACAGGAAGACCGGCCAGTTCATCCGCATGGTGCCGGCGACGAAGCCGTTGAGTTGCCGCAGGATGATCACGAAACGCGCCACCAGCACGACGGCGAAGCCATAGGTCTGAAAGCGCTCCTCGACCATCGCGAAGCGCTTCTCCCCGAGGCCGAAATGCGCGCCCCACCGCACCACGATCTTGCGGCCGTAGCGGCGCCCGACGAGATAGCCGAGATTGTCGCCGACGATCGAACCGGAAAAGGCCGCGATCAGCACCGCGACAATGTTGAAGGAGCCTTCCCCCGACAGCATGCCGGCGGCGACAATCAGGCTTTCGCCGGGCAGCGGCAGGCCGGTCGATTCAAGCAGGACGACGACGAAGATGAACGCGTAGCCGTACTGGATGAGATATTCGGTCAAGGTGTCGGCGTCTCATGGCTTGCGATGCCATGCTGGCTCGCATGAATGGCCGATGGCGGCAAGCCTCGCGCCGGCGCCGTCCCCGGCTCAGCGCTCCAGAAGCGCGACGATCTCCACATGCCGCGACCACAAGAATTGGTCGATCGGCGTGACCGATGTTACGCGGTAGCCGCCGTCGGTGAGGATTTTGAGATCGCGGGCGAGCGTCGCCGGATTGCACGAGACCGCGGCGATCCGCCCGACCGTCGAGGCCGCGAGCTCACGCGCGAGGCCCTCGGCCCCGGCGCGCGGCGGGTCGAAGACCACGCCGTCATAGGGCTTGAGCTCCTTGGCCGGGATCGGGCGGCGGAAGAGATCGCGCCGTTCGGTCGTCAGCGGCTTCAGGCCCGGCCGCGAGCGCCAGGCGGCGAGAAGCGCGGCGATCTGCGGCGCTTCGGCTTCGACCGCGTGGACGGTGGCTTGCGGCGCCAGACGCAGGGCAAAGGTTCCGCAGCCGGCAAAGAGGTCGGCAACGCGCTTGGCCCCGGCCAGATGCGACAGCACCAGCGACGCCATCGTCGTCTCGGCCGCCGCGACGGCCTGGACAAAGGCGCCCGCGGGCAATTCGACCGTGATGCCGCCGAAGTCCATGGTCGGCGGTTGTGTCACCACCAGCGTCTCGCCGCCGACCGACAGCCGCGCGAAGCCTTCGCCAAGCGCCAGCGACACCGCCTGCCGGTGCATTGGCTCCGACAGTTTCGCCGCGTCGGCAATCGCGACGTCGAGGCCGGTCAGCGTCGCGGTGACCGTCAGCTTCAAGGGCCGTTTACGGTCGACCAGGATCGCCGCGAGCTTTTGCAACGCTGGCAAGGCGCGTTCGATGGCCGGCAGTGCGATCGGGCAGACGCTGATCGGGACGATGCGGGTGGAATGCGCGGCATTGAAACCGAGCATGACTTGGTTGCCGGCGCGAACGGCGGAAAAGGCCACGCGCCGCCGCGATGCCGGCGGACAGGAAACCAGGGCGCCGACTTCGGCCTCGGCCTCGACCTCGGCGCGGCCCAGCGCCTCGACGACGAGATCGCGCTTGAAGGCGCGATAGAAGGCGTCGTCGGCATGTTGCAGATCGCAGCCGCCGCAAGTGCCGAAATGCGGGCAGGGCGGCGTCTGGCGATGCGGCGAGGCGGCGACGATCGTCGCCGCTTCCGCGCGCGGTCCCCCCGTGGCGATCTCGACCGTCTCGCCGGGAAGCGTGAACGGCACGAAGATCGAGCCGGCGCCGGTCTCGGCGATGCCGTCGCCCTGCGCGCCGAGGCGGTCGATGGTGACGCGCTCGCTCATGGCTTTTCCGCCGCGAGCAGGAATTCGTGGTTCCCGTCGCCGCCGGCGATCGGCGAAGGAATGAGGCCGATCACGCGCCAACCGGGTTGCGCGGCCAGCCAGTCGCGAAGCGCTTCGGCCACGAGCGGCGCGCTGTCGGGGTCGCGTAGCAAGCCGTTCTTGGCGATCGCCTCGCGGCCGGCCTCGAATTGCGGCTTGACCAGGATCACCGCCGATGTCCCGGGCTCGGCCAGTTCCAGCGCCGGCGGCAAAGCCAGCCGCAGCGAGATGAAGCTGACGTCGGCGACGAGCAGATCGAAGCGGTGGCCGTTGAGGTCGAGGCGGGTCAGGTCGCGGGCGTTGAGCCCCTCGATCACGGTGACGCGGCTGTCGGCGCCGACGCGCGGATGCATCTGCCCGTGGCCGACGTCGATGGCGACCACATGCGCCGCGTCGCGCCTGAGCAGCGCCTCGGTGAAACCGCCGGTCGAGGCGCCGAGATCGAGCGCGGTGCGGCCTTCGACGGGAAACGCGAAATGGTCGAGCGCCGCTTCCAGCTTCAGCCCGGCGCGCGAGACATAGTCCGCCGCCGGGTCGTCGAGGGTGATCGCGCTTTCGGGCGGCACGTTGAGGCTCGGCTTGGTGACGATTTGTCCGTCGACCTTGACGTGGCCGCGCAGGATCGCGTCGCGGGCGCGCGCCCGGCTGGCGGCGAGGCCGCGGTCGGAAACGAGGGTGTCGAGCCGGACGCGCGACAAATGCTGTTCTTCGGTGGAGGCCATCGGCAGGTCATGCGGCCCGCGCGGTCAAATGGCAAGCGGCGATTGGACGGCGAGCCGAGTGGGAGCCTGGCGAGAATGATCGCTTCGGCAAGGGGATGAGGAAAATCTTGAATTGTACGTACAAAATGTACCAACAATAATGTGGCATGTTTGAATGGGACGAGACGAAAAATCAGGCCAATATCGAAAAGCATGGCGTGAGCTTCGTGACCGCCAGCCGTATTTTCGAGGGCGTTGTATTTTCGGTCATCGATGACAGCCGCGACTACGGCGAAACGCGAGAGATCAGCATCGGACGAATTGGCGGCGCGATTTTCCTGACGGTGGTTCATACCGATCGCGACGGCAACATCCGTATCATTTCGGAGCGTCCTGCGAAGCGCGGAGAAAGGCACCGCTATGAAGAAGCGATACGAGAAGGAAATGACCGCGGCCGATCTGGCGGTGGTGAAGGATGACGACATCGACACCAGCGATATTCCCGAACTCGACGACGCGTTCTGGAGCAAGGCTCGGCTGGTCGAGCCGGACTTGACGCAGCCGGTCACCTTGCGGGTCAAGAAGTCCGTCCTCGATGTCTATAAAGCGCAGGGCAAGGGCTATCAGACACGCATGAACGCCGTCTTGGAGACCTATTGCCCGCACGCTGACGAGCAACCGCTAAGACGGGACCGGCGCTTGCGGGGAAGGGGGGGCCGCTCCTGTCCTGTCCGATTGCGCGATCGCCTTTCAGCGGCCGCTTCCCCCTCAAGCCTTCAACACCCGCTCCGCTTCAGCGCCCAGCGCCCGGAACACCGCGTCGACGATGCCCTTGCGGTCGAGGGCGGCGGTCTTGACCATCACTTCCGGCGCGGCGTGGTCGACGAAACGGTCCGGCATCACCAGCGGCCGGACCTTGAGCCCGTGATCGAGCAGGCCACGCACCGCCATATGCTGCAGCACCTGGGTGGCAAAGCCGCCGCTCGCGCCTTCCTCGACCAGGATCAGCACCTCGTGATCGCGGGCGAGGCGCGCGATCAGATCGGCGTCGAGCGGCTTGGCGAAGCGGGCGTCGGCGACGGTCGTCGACAGGCCGAAGGTGTCGAGCTCCTCTGCCGCGGCGACGCTGTCGGCGAGCCGGCTGCCGAAGGAGAGGATCGCGACCTTGGTGCCTTCCTTGACGACGCGGCCCTTGCCGATGGCGAGTGCTTCGCCGCGCTCGGGCATGTCGACGCCGGTGCCGCTGCCGCGCGGATAGCGGAAGGAGATCGGCCCGTCATCGTAAAGCGCGGCGGTGCGGACCATGTGGCGCAGCTCCGCCTCGTCGGCGGCGGCCATCACCACCATGCCGGGCAGGGGGCATAAAAAGCCGGTGTCGAAGGCGCCCGCGTGGGTCGGCCCGTCGGCGCCGACATAGCCGGCGCGGTCGATGGCGAAGCGGACGGGCAGTTTCTGGATCGCGACGTCATGGACGATCTGGTCGTAGGCGCGCTGCAGGAAGGTGGAATAGATCGCCGCGAACGGTTTGTAGCCCTCGCTGGCGAGACCCGCGCAGAAGGTGACGGCGTGCTGCTCGGCGATGCCGACATCGAAGGTGCGGGCCGGAAACACTGCGCCGAATTTGTCGAGGCCGGTGCCGTCCGGCATGGCGGCATGAACGGCGACGATCTTGTCGTCTTCGCCCGCCTCCTGGATCAGCGTCTCGGCGAAGACGCCGGTGTAGCTCGGCGCGTTGGCCTTGGCTTTCGCCTGGGCGCCGGTGATGACGTCGAATTTGGAGACGCCGTGATATTTGTCGTCGGAATCCTCCGCCGGTCCGTAGCCCTTGCCCTTGCGCGTGACGACATGGACGAGGATCGGCCCGGTCTGGGCGTCGCGGACATTCTTGAGCACCGGCAGGAGATGGTCGAGATCGTGGCCGTCGATCGGCCCGACATAGTAGAAGCCGAGCTCCTCGAACAAGGTGCCACCGGTGAAGAAGCCGCGGGTGTATTCCTCGGTCTTGCGTGCGCCCTCGCGCATGAATTCAGGCAGGTGCTGACTCAGCGATTTCGCCCGGTTGCGCAAGGTCCGATAGGTCTTGCCCGAGACTAGCCGCGCCAGATACGCGCTCATCGCGCCGGTCGGCGGGGCGATCGACATGTCGTTGTCGTTGAGGATGACGATGAGGCGGGCGTCGAGCGCGCCGGCGTTGTTCATCGCCTCATAGGCCATGCCGGCGCTCATCGCGCCGTCGCCGATCACCGCCACGACGTTGTTGGCGCCGCCGGACAGGTCGCGCGCCACCGCCATGCCGAGGCCGGCCGAGATCGAGGTCGAGGAATGGCCGGCGCCGAAGGGATCGTATTCGCTTTCGGTGCGCTTGGCGAAGCCTGACAGGCCGCCTTCCTGGCGTACGGTGCGCATGCGCTCGCGCCGGCCGGTGAGGATCTTGTGGGGATAGGCCTGATGGCCGACATCCCAGATCAGCCGGTCGTCCGGGGTGTTGAAGACGTAGTGGAGTGCAACCGTCAGTTCGACGACGCCGAGGCCCGCGCCGAGATGCCCGCCGGTCTTGGAGACGGCGTCGATCAGATCGGCGCGCAATTCGTCGGCGATCTGCCGCAAATCGCTTTCCTTGAACCGGCGAAGGTCGGCCGGCGAGACGATCTGGTCGAGCAGCGGTGTCGTCAACTCGTTGGGCACTTCGTCACCTCGCAGGTCGTATCGTTGCGCTGGAACGGCGCGTATCCAGTTTAAATTGGTTCCAGCCTGCTCCGTTCAACCCATTGGAGACAACTGAATTTCGGTTGCGCGCCTGCGAGGAGAGGCGCGAGGGTACGCAACTCATGGTTCCCGATGGGCCTGTCAGCCGGGGTCGAGCGGCTCCGTGCCGACCGGCTTGCCCTGCCGGTTCAGCTTGATCTTCTCGACCTTGTCCTCGGCCGCCGACAACAGCCGGTCGCAATGGTTCTTCAGCTTTTCGCCGCGTTCGTAGATGCGGATCGAGCGGTCCAGCGGTACATCGCCGCGTTCGAGATCCGAGACGATCCGCTCCAGCGCCGCGAGCGCATCCTCGAAGCTCATGCGCTTGATGTCGGAATCGTCGGCCGGAAGGGTGGCCTCGTCGATGTCTGTCATGGCGTTCGTGTCTTTCGAGCTTGTCGGGGCGTACGGCGTCAGCCGGTCATCAGGCGCTTGACGTGGGCGGCGGTCGAGACCGCAAGCCCCTCGAGGTCGTAGCCGCCTTCCAGGAGGCTCACAACCCGGCCGCCGCAATAGGTGTCGGCGATCGCCATCAGTTCCGCCGTCGCCTGGTCGAAATCAGTGTCCTCGAGCATGAGATTGGCCAGTGGGTCGCGCCGATGCGCGTCGAACCCGGCCGAGATAATGATGAGATCGGGCTGGAACGCCTCAAGCGCCGGCAGGATGCGCGACGCGAATGCCTCGCGAAAAGCCGATCCGCCGTCGCCGGCGGACAGGGGCGCGTTGAGGATGTTGCCGGCGCCGGTCTCGTTCTTGGCACCGGTCCCCGGATAGAGCGGCATCTGGTGGGTCGAACAATAGAGCACCGACGGATCCGACCAGAAGATTTCCTGCGACCCGTTGCCGTGGTGGACGTCCCAGTCGACGATCGCCACCCGTTCGAGGCCATGCGTTGCCTGGGCATGGCGGGCGGCGATGGCGGCCTGGTTGAACAGGCAGAAGCCCATTGCGGTGCTGCTTTCAGCGTGGTGACCAGGCGGCCGCGAGGCGACGAAGACGTTGTCGGCCGCTCCCGACATCACGTCGTCGACGCCGGCCATGGCGGCACCGACGGCATGGAACGCGGCGGAAAAACTCTTCGGGCTGACGATGGTATCGCCGTCGATGCGCGCCAGGCCGTCATCCGGGATCGCCGTCGCGATCTTGCGGACGAAGGCTTCCGGGTGACAGCGATAGATCGCTTCCAGCGTTCCCTCGGGCGCCTCGACCCGGTCGAGATGCTGGAACGCCTCGTCTTCCAAGGCGGCGGCGACCGCCTTCATGCGGTCCGGCCGCTCGGGATGGCCCGAGCCGGTCAGGTGCTCGGCGAAGATCGGATGGTGATAGAGTCGGGTTGTCATGGCCTACGAGCTAGCGCCTTTGTCCTGTGGATCAATTCTCTACCTGCGTCAGGCTGGTTCGCACCGTTCTGCCGTCCTCTAGCCGGAGCTCGACCGCTTGGCCGTCGGCGCTGAGCCGAAGGCGTCCGACCGCCCGTGACGCAAGCGCGATGCTGGCGACGGGCGTGATCGTGTCCGACCCGACGCGTACGACTTCCAGCGCCGTGCGCGCGGCATTCGGCAGGACCAGCGCCGGCGCGCCCTTGAGGCGCACGACCTCCGCCAGATCGAGATCCCGCGAGCCGATGACATGGTTGCTGTAGCCGGACCGGCTGGCACGCATACGCAACTTGCCGTCCCGCCAGGCATAGATCTCCAGCATCCCGCCAATATGCGGCGTCTTGACGAGGGCGATGTCCCGTCGGCCGTCGCCGTCGAGATCGGCAAGCGCCGCGACGTTCAACCAACGGCTCGGCCGGCCGATCGGCGGGATCGCGGCGCGCTCGACCAGTTGCCCACCGGCCAGCCCGTAGACGGCCAGAGCGGCTCCCTTGGCGACATCGGAGCGGATGGCGACGATCTCGTTGCGGCCGTCACCGTCGAGATCGACAAGGCGCGGCGTCAGATCCTCGAAGACTTGGGTCTCGGGGAGAACCGCTTCGATCGTCCGGCCATCGCGCGTCTTTGCAACCAGCGAGCCGGCCTCGATCGCGTCGCCGAGAATGCCGTGGGCATAGCGGGTGGTCGGGCGGGCGAACCAGGCAGCCGCGATATCGCCGCTGGCCGACGTGGCGATCTCACCGTCGGGAAGGCGCTCGGCCGCCGGCAATGGCGACAGCGTCGCGGCGAACAGCAGGGCGCTCGACAGGCTGGTCGTGAGCCAGGCCCAACCGCGCGATCTCGTGGCGGGCGCATCCTTGCGCATCCGCTTACCCGCGTCCGGTCTGGCCGCGATGGCGCAGATAATGGTCGGCGATCGCGCAGGCGACCATGGCCTCGCCGATCGGAACCGCGCGGATTCCGACACAAGGGTCGTGGCGGCCCTTGGTCATCACGTCGACTTCCTCGCCATCGGCATTGATCGAGCGCTTCGGCGTCAGGATCGACGAGGTCGGCTTGACCGCGAAGCGCGCCACCACCGGCTGGCCGGTGGAGATGCCGCCGAGAACGCCGCCGGCGTGGTTGGACAGGAATTGTGGCTGGCCATCGGCACCGATGCGGATTTCGTCGGCATTGTCCTCGCCACTCAGCGTCGCGGCCGTAAAGCCGTCGCCGATCTCGACGCCTTTGACCGCGTTGATCGACATGAGGTTGGCGGCGATGTCGCTGTCCATCTTGCCGTAGATCGGCGCGCCGAGCCCGGCTGGAACGCCTTCGGCGACCACTTCGACGACCGCGCCGACCGATGAGCCCTGCTTGCGGACGGCGTCAAGATGGGTTGCCCAGCGTTCGGCGGTTTCCGCGTCCGCGCAGAAAAAGGGATTGCGATCGATCTCGGCCCAGTCCCAGCGCTCGCGGTCGATGGCGATGGTACCGATCTGCACCAGCGCCGCCCGCACCACGAGACCGGGCACGATGCGCCGCGCGATGGCGCCGGCCGCGACCCGCGTCGCGGTCTCGCGGGCCGAGGAGCGACCGCCGCCGCGATAGTCGCGGACGCCGTATTTCATGTCGTAGGTGATGTCGGCATGGCCGGGGCGGTAGCGCCGGGCGATGTCGGAATAATCCTTCGAGCGCTGGTCGACATTCTGGATTTCCAGCGCGATCGGGGTGCCGGTCGAGACCAGTTCGCCCTCGCTGTCGCCCGGCATGACGCCGGATAGAACCCGCACCTGGTCCGGCTCCTGGCGCTGGGTCGTATAGCGGGACTGGCCCGGGCGGCGCTTGTCCAGAAACGACTGGATGTCGGCTTCCGAAAAGCGGATTCCCGGCGGCGTCCCATCGACGACGCAGCCGATCGCGATACCGTGGCTTTCGCCCCAGGTGGTGACGCGGAACAGATGACCGAAACTGTTGTGAGACATGGAACTCCGCCAGGAGAAGAGAGAATGAGGGTCCGGTTCGCTTACGGTAGCTTAACCAACTCCGTCAAATGCAACCGATCGACATCAAACGTAACCGGACGGTACGAGAATTGACACAATCCGGCGCGAGCTTCCGTTCTTGTCGGCGAGCTGCTTCGGGGCGGCCGGCGAGCGCCGCGAGCGAGACGGGTCGCAGACGCAGGCACATCGGAATGAGGGCAAGCTGGTGACCAGGAAAATTCTTGCATTTTTCGCAACGTCCTTCCTGACCGTTGCGATGACGATCCCCTCTTTGGCGGAGGAAGTCGACGGCACGATCGAATCGATTGATCGCGAGCGGGCGCAGCTGAAATTGAGCGACGGACTGATCTACGATCTGCCCGATCATTTCGACTATGAAGCGGTCCGGCCGGGCATGAGCGTCGTGCTGATCTTCGATCAGGCCGACAAATTGCGTCTGGTGGATGCCGGCTGACCAGGAGCGATATCAAACCCAGCTGACGACGGCGTCCAGATAATGCAGGATGCGGTCCTGCGGAATGCCGATATGCGACGCCTCCTCGGCGCCCAGATTGTCGTAGCAGCGCAGAAAGCTGCGGGTGACACCGCCATGAGCGGTGACAATGGTCGGCTCGCCCAAGGCTTCGAAGACTGGCCGCACGCGCTCCGCGAGCATCGCGTATGATTCCGCATCGGGGCCGGGTGGCACGAAGTTCCACTTGTCGGCCTTGCGCGCCGCGATGCCCTCCGGCTCCCGGGCGCGCACTTCCTTGATGGTCGATCCTTGCCAGTCACCGAAATGCAATTCGACCAGACGCGCGTCGGTTGCGAAGTCGTCCTCGGCCAGACCGAGTTCGGTGCGAATGATCCTCATCGTCTCGGTGGCGCGCGAGAGCGGGCTCGACAGAAAGCGAAATTGCCGTGCGCCGTCACCGAGGAGGCTGAGCAGTTGGCGGCCATTGCGCTTCGCCTGGGCCCGGCCGAGGGCATTGAGCGGGATGTCCTCCTGGCCTTGCAGGCGGCCTTCGGCATTCCAGTCTGTCTGGCCGTGGCGGCAGAGATAGAGGTTCGGAAGGGTCATGATGAGCCGCGAAAGCGCCGGACGGCGTCTGGAGCATCGGACCTGAAAGTGCAGTCCGTTTTCTGGATCATTCCGATGCTCAATAATAATGGTGGAGCGTGCTTTGCGCGTCCGAATGGACGCACGGCGCTCTAGGGCAGGTCCTTCACCACCGAAATGTCGGGCGCGTCGACCGCCTTCATGCCGACGGTGTGGTATCCGCAATCGACATGGTGGACTTCCCCGGTGACGCCGCGCGACATGTCGGACAACAGATACAGTGCCGACTGACCAACCTCGTCGGTGGTCACGGTACGCTTGAGCGGCGAATTGTATTCGTTCCACTTGAGAATGTAGCGGAAGTCGCCGATGCCGGAGGCGGCCAGCGTCTTGATCGGCCCGGCCGAAATGGCGTTGACCCGGATCGCCTGCTTGCCAAGATCGACGGCGAGATAGCGCACGGATGCCTCGAGAGCCGCCTTGGCGACGCCCATGACGTTGTAGTGGGGCATCACCTTCTCGGCGCCGTAATAGGTCAGCGTCAGGATCGATCCGCCATCGACCAGCAGCTTCTCCGCTCGCGCCGCGACGGCCGTCAGGGAATAGACCGAAATGTCCATCGTCTTGCGGAAGTTTTCCCGCGATGTCTCGACATAACGTCCGGTCAGCTCGTCCTTGTCGGAAAAGGCGATGGCGTGGACGAGGAAATCGATCTTGCCCCAGCGCTGTTCGACATCGGCGAAGACCGCGTCGATCGTGGTCTCGTCGGTCACATCGCAATGTCCGGCAAGAACCGCGCCGATCTCGTCGGCGAGCGGTCCGACGCGCTTCTTCAGGGCGTCGCCCTGATAGGTCAGCGCAATCTCGGCTCCCTGCGCGGCAAGGGCCTTGGCGATCCCCCAGGCAATCGAGCGGTTATTCGCAACGCCCATGACGAGGCCGCGTTTGCCGTCCATCAGACCGGTCGACTGGGCCATGGTGTTGTTCCTTCAGATGTCTCGGCGATGGATAGTTTTGCGGCGGCGGGTATGACATAGGCCCGGCCGGCCATCAAGCGCGGCCCTCCCGCGCATCCCTGCGCACGAGGTTGACAGACGCATGGCAATGCGACCGATCATCCGGCCGCGTTCTCGCTCTCGGCCCGCTGTCTTAGCAAATCCGCAAGCTCGTGATCGCCGGCCGGCAACATGACCTGAACGGTGGCGAGAAGATCCCCCCGGCCGCCGGATTTCGCGGTCAGGCCCTTGCCGCGAAGGCGGAAGGTCTTGCCGGAATCGGTCCAGGCCGGGATCGACAAGGCGATCCGCCCGTCCAGCGTCTCGACCTCGACCTTGCCGCCGAGCACCGCCGTCGTCAGCGGCACCGGCAGATCGTGGACGAGATCGCGCCCCTCGACCCGAAAGCGCGGATGCGCGGCGAAATTGATGGTCACGAGCGCATCTCCGGCCGCGCCGCCCGGATAGGCCGCCGGCTGGCCCTGTCCCTTCAGCCGGATAACCTGTCCGTCCTCGACGCCATCGGGAAGCCGGATCGCCAGTCGTTTCCCGTTCGGGAAGATGGCCTCGACCTTTTCGTTCGAGACGATGTCGGCGAGCCTCACTCTGAGGTTGGCTTTGATGTCTGCAGCCTTGGCTGCTGCCTCGCGTGCCGCCGAAAACCCGGCGCGATCACCACCCCTGCCGGCGCCGGCGCCGCGGAAGGCCTGTTCGAAGAAGTCGGAGAACGTGCTCTCCTCGCCGAAATCCTCCGCCCGACCCGTGGAGCGGAATTCAAAGCCTCCCGGCTGACCGGCACGCCGCCCGGCGAACGGACTGCCGCCCGCGCCCGCGCCAAATCCGGAGAAGCCCTGGAATTTCGGCTTGCCTTCCGCATCGATCTCGCCGCGGTCGAACTGCGCCCGCTTCTCCTTGTCACCGAGAATCTCGTAAGCCTGGTTGGCTTCGTTGAAACGCGCCGCGGCGGTCGGATCCTTCGCGTTGGCGTCCGGGTGGTACTGCTTGGCGAGCTTGCGGAAGGCCGACTTGATGTCCTTCTCGCTCGCGGATTTTGCGACGCCAAGAGCGGCGTAAGGATCGCGCATGAGGCAATGGGTCCTTCACGATGCGGACGGATGTTGAACGAGGGACAGCGGCCGGGCCGCGCCGAAAGCCTATATGTAGGCAGGAGCTGGGAAATTTAAGGGCGGTGCGTAGGCTGACGAAGGCGGATCAGCGATTTTCGTCGAACCGCACGAGAGCCCATTCGCCTTGCCCGACCGTGCAGGCCTCGCCATTGTAGAGGGCGATGCCGTCGAAGCGCTGGCGGGAGGTCTGGAATTTCCGGCAGATCTGCCGTCCCGCGCGCACTTCCTGCAGCGCCGTGATGACGCCGTTGGCACCGGTCTGCGGGTTGGCCCAAGCGTAGCTCCCGCCGGCGCCCTCGATATCCGCAGCGGAGACGGCGTTGCGCACGGTGCGTTGGTCCGAGACCTGGTCCGGGTGTGCCGCCACCTGGGTCGGCGCGGCCTCGACGGCCGGCGCGATCGAGCCGGTGATGAGGCTGTCATCCACCATGGCGCCAAGTCCAGGTCCCGACACGACACATCCGCCGAGGCCGAGTAGAAAAGCGATCATTGAAAGAGTTTTGAACAGTGCCATCAATCTTTTATGTCTAAGGCTGCCGCGCGCGATTCGGCAAGGTGTTCCGGAAGGGTAAGACAGGTCCAATATGGCGAAGGAACTATTAACCCTTGGTGAAACGCCGGTCGGCGACGATCCGTTTGATCTGTTTTCCACCTGGCTCGACGCCGCTCTGGAGAGCGAACCGAACGATCCGAACGCCACGGCGCTGGCCAGCGTCGATGAGGCGGGGCTTCCCGACGTCCGGATCCTGCTCCTGAAAGGGTTCGATGAAAGGGGATTCGTCGTCTACACCAATTTCGAGAGCGATAAGGGTCGGCAGATCCTCGCCAGCCGCAAGGCCGCCATGTGCTTCCATTGGAAGTCGCTGCGCCGTCAGGTGCGGCTGCGCGGGCCGGTCGAGATCGTCAGCGACGACGAAGCCGATGCCTATTTTGCCGAACGGCCGCGGGGCAGCCAGATCGGCGCCTGGGCGTCGGAGCAGTCGCGGCCGCTCGACAACCGTGCGGTCCTGGAGGAACGTGTCGCCGAATTGGGCGAACAGTATGGCGACGGCGAAATTCCGCGGCCGGCCCATTGGTCGGGATTTCGTCTGGTGCCGATCCAGATCGAGTTCTGGCAAGATGGCCAGTTTCGCTTGCACGATCGGGCGATCTTCCGGCGAACGGAGCCAGGTGCGCCCTGGACTGTCGAACGCGTGTATCCGTAACGGCGGCGGCTGCCTGATCGGCGAATTTCCTGAATTCAGGGCGAGGCGGCCGGCGCGTCAGATCCCTGCGAGGATCTCGGTGGCGAACGCCGGCACCAGGACGCTTGCCTTGCCGTGACGGGCCTCGTCGAAAAGCGGCGTGCCGTCCGAAGGCTCGAGATTGAGTTCCAAGGTTCGGATTCCGGCTGCACGGGCCTCGGCGACGAATCCCGCCGCCGGATAGACCGCGCCGCTGGTGCCGATGGAGACGAAAAGATCGGCGGCCAGAAGGCGCTTGTAGATGTCGTCCATGTGATAGGGGATCTCGCCGAACCAGACGACGTCCGGGCGCATGCCGCCGGCATGTCCGCAGGCGCTACAGACCAGATCGGCGCTCAAATCACCGTCCGCCAATAAGTGGGCTCCGCAGGTCGCGCAGAACGCCTTGGTGAGTTCGCCATGCATATGGACGATGTTTCGCGAGCCGGCGCGTTCGTGCAGGTCGTCGATATTCTGCGTGACCAGCGTGACGGCGCCGTCATGGACACGTTCCAGCTTGGCGAGGGCGTGGTGGGCCGCATTGGGCTCGATCGCGGCAAGCCCCGCGCGGCGAGCATTGTAGAACGCGTGGACCATCGCCGGATCGCGGGAAAAGCCCTCTGGCGTCGCCACGTCCTCCAGCTTCACCTGCGACCAAATCCCGCCCTTGTCGCGGAAGGTGTCGACGCCGGATTCGGCCGAGATTCCAGCGCCCGTCAGGATGAGGATCGAACCGGGACGTCTCACGCCTCGGTGCCGCCCACCGTCACCTGGTCCATGCGCAGATGCGGCTGGCCGACGCCGACGGGTACGCCCTGGCCGTTCTTGCCGCACATGCCGATCCCGGTATCGAGGGCGACGTCGTTGCCGATCATCGACACCCGGTGCATCGCCTCCGGTCCATTGCCGATCAGCATCGCGCCCTTCACCGGCTCCTCGACCTTGCCGTCGCGGATCCGGTAGGCCTCGGTGCAGCCGAAGACGAATTTGCCGCTGGTGATGTCGACCTGGCCACCACCGAAGGAGACGGCATAGATGCCGTCCTTGACCGAGGCGATGATCTCCTGCGGGGTGTGCGGCCCTTCCAGCATCATCGTGTTGGTCATACGCGGCATCGGCGAATGGGCGTAGGACTGGCGCCGACCGTTGCCGGTGGCGGCCATCCCCATCAGCCGGGCGTTCTGGCGGTCCTGCATGTAGCCGACCAGCTTGCCGTCCTCGATCAGAACGGTCCGGTTCGTCGGCGTGCCCTCGTCGTCGATGGTGAGCGAGCCGCGCCGCTCGGCGATGGTGCCGTCGTCGACGACGGTGACTCCCTTGGCCGCCACCTGGCTGCCCATGAGGCCGGCAAAGGCGGAGGTCTTCTTGCGGTTGAAGTCGCCCTCCAGCCCGTGGCCCACCGCCTCGTGCAGCATGACGCCCGGCCAGCCGGACCCGAGCACGATGTCGAAGGTGCCGGCGGGGGCGGGAACGGCGCTGAGATTGACCCGGGCCTGGCGCAGCGCTTCGTCGGCGATCCTCTGCCAGTTCTCGGTGACAAAAAACTCGCCGAAGCCAGTCCGTCCTCCGGCGCCGAACGAGCCCGATTCCTGTCGGTCATCCTTGCCGCAGACCACCGAAACATTGATCCGCACCAGCGGTCGCACGTCCTTGGCCAGCCGTCCGTCGGCGCGCAGGATCTCGACCGTCTGCCATTGCGAGCCGAGCGTCACCGAAACCTGACGCACATCCTCGCCTTTGGCCCGCACATAGGCGTCGATGTCCTGGAGAAGCTTGACCTTCGCCTCGAATCCCGGCGAGGGAATCGGGTTCTCGTCGCCATAGAGCTTGCGATTGGTGCCGGCGGGCGGCTCGGCATAGGTCCCGTGATGACCGGTTTTCACGGCGGTGACGGCCTGTGCCGCGCGTTTCAGGGCGGCGTCGGAAAAGTCACCCGCATGCGCGTAGCCGACGGCATCGCCGGCGACGGCGCGCAAGCCGAAGCCCTGGTCGGTCGAGAAATTGCCGGCCTTGAGGCGGCCATTGTCGAACACCAGCGATTCCGATTCGCGATATTCAAGGAACAGTTCGCCATCGTCCGCGCCTTGGAGCGCTTCGCCAAGGATGGTGTCGATCTCGGCTCTGGAAATGTCGAAGCGCTCGATCAGCGACGCGGTCATGGCAGGCTCCTCGGTCGAAAGATTCAGAGCCACGACATAAGAGCGGGTGGGCCGTATGCCAACGGCTGGGGGCGCGAGACAGCCGCGCGGCTCCGGCCGGCGTTCGCCACGATCACGGCAGGGCTGCGAAACCGTCCTTGAAGCCGTCGAGGTCCACCGGGATGCCGATGCCCTGCTCAGGCGTCTGGAAGACGATGAAGGTCGCCATCTTGCCGCTGGACAAGGTTTCCAGCAGGTCGTCGGCGAGAACCACCTCGGCGAAGCATCCGTCCTGGAAGCAACGCACGAACTGCGCTCTGCCGATGTCATTGCCGTCGACATATAATCCGAGGCCGTTGGGCAGAAGAACGCCGAGCGGGGCGAGCACGCGCAGGATGCGCGCCTGCTGGTCCGCTGTCTTCAGCGCGACGATCGAGAGGCCGACTTCGGGGCGGTCTTCGGCCACCACGTTCTGCAGCAGGGCGCATTGTTCGCCGGAGGCGCCGGCCGGCTGATCGCAGACAATGGCCCACGCCCCGTGCTGGGACTTGACCGTTCCGGTCGCGCCGGATTGCGCCGCGGCGGGTTGGGCCGCGGTTGCGGCGGCCATCAGGACGAGGGCCGCGAGTCGCGGCAAGAAGGCATGTGTCATCACAAAATCCGAATCAGGCTTGCTTCTCATTTGCCGTATCTATGGCAAATAATTGGTTACCGGCGATGCCGCTTGCCGGCGAGGCGGATGGTCATTGCGCGCGGATAATCGCATAAAACGCGCGCCGCGCGAGCGACGTCCTTTCGCGCAAAACCTCGCTAGCGACTGATGTTGCTCGGATTATGCCCGCGGCATCGCGAATATGTCGCAAGCGGATGGCCGTTCTAAGATGTTGCGGAAAGCCGGGTTTCGTGGTTTGAAGCACTGGGCTACCGGACATATTCGGATTATCATATGTTTTGGGGCTGGCGTCGGCCGGTTCCAGACGGTATCCGTTCCGGATCAGGGACTGACGCGAGCGCGACAGGAGACAATGCGAGTGAGACGATCGATCTTAGCTGCAACGGCGTTTCTTTCGACGGCCGGAGCCGCCATCGCGCAGGAGGCGGACCTGCTTCCCGGACAGCCACATCCCTGGCAGATCCTGCTTCAGGATTCCATGTCGCCTATCGAGAGCCAGATTCAATGGTTCAACTGGTACGCGCTGGCCTTCGTCATCCCGATCACCATCATCGTCGCGCTGCTTTTGGCATGGTGCATCTACCGCTTTCGCGAAAGCCGCAATCCGGTTCCGTCGCGCACCAGTCACAATACGCTGATCGAGGTCATCTGGACCGTCGCGCCGGTGATCATCCTCCTGTTCCTGGCGATCCCGTCCTTCCAGCTTCTGACCGCGCAGTACAATCCGCCGAGCGAGCCGGAGCTGACCATCAAGGCGACCGGCTACCAGTGGTATTGGGGTTACGAATATCAGCCGGCGGACGGCACCGCGCAGGCGCAGGCCGAGCCGGTCTCGTATGAATCCTATCCTCTGCTGGAGGAAGATCGCGATGGCGCCGGCAAGCAGGACAAGGGCACCTATCCCCATCTCCTGGCGGTCGACAACGAGGTGGTCGTTCCTGTCGATACGGTGATTCGCCTGCTGTCGACATCAGGGGACGTCATTCACGCCTTTGCGATGCCGTCGATGGGCGTCAAGATCGATGCGGTTCCCGGTCGCCTGAACGAATCCTGGTTTGAGGCACAGCGGGAAGGCATCTTCTACGGCCAGTGCTCGGAGCTCTGCGGCCAAGCTCATTACAACATGCCGATCGCCATCCGGGTCGTTTCGAAGGAGCAGTTCGCCACCTGGTATGCCGCTGCTTCGCAGGATCTGGAGAACGCCAACGCGCAGCTGACCGCGGAGATCGACTCCGCGGACGGCATCGCCGTTGCCGGTCGCTGAACACCAACAGGGTTTGAGGGAGATCGACAATGGCCTATGGCGCCACCCACGACGCCCATGACGCTCACAAGCCGTCCGGCTGGACGCGCTGGGTCTATTCGACGAATCACAAGGACATCGGGACGCTCTACCTGATCTTCGCGATCTGCGCGGGCATCATCGGCGGTGGTCTCTCCGTCGCGATGCGCATGGAGCTCCAGGAGCCCGGCTTGCAGATCTTCGGCGATCCGCAGCTTTATAACGTCTTCACCACTGGTCACGGCCTGATCATGATCTTCTTCATGGTCATGCCGGCGCTGATCGGCGGTTTCGCCAACTGGATGGTGCCGATCATGATCGGCGCGCCGGACATGGCCTTTCCGCGCCTCAACAACATTTCGTTCTGGCTGCTCGCCGTTTCCTTCCCGCTGCTGATCCTGTCGATGTTCGTCGAGGGTGCTCCGGGCTCGAACGGGGCGGGCACCGGCTGGACGATGTATCCGCCGCTGTCGACATCGGGCCATCCCGGACCTGCGGTGGATCTCGCGATCTTCTCGCTTCATATCGCCGGCGCGTCGTCGATCCTCGGCGCCATCAACTTCATCACCACCATCCTCAACATGCGCGCGCCGGGCATGACCCTGCACAAGATGCCGCTGTTCGCGTGGTCGGTGCTGGTGACCGCCTTCCTGTTGCTGTTGTCGCTGCCAGTGCTTGCCGGCGCGATCACCATGCTGCTGACCGATCGCAATTTCGGCACGACCTTCTTCGATCCATCGGGCGGTGGCGATCCGATCTTGTTCCAGCATCTGTTCTGGTTCTTCGGCCACCCGGAGGTCTACATCCTGATCCTGCCGGCCTTCGGCATTGTCAGTCACATCATCTCGACCTTCTCCAAGAAGCCGGTTTTCGGCTATCTCGGCATGGCCTACGCCATGGTCGCGATCGGCGTCGTCGGCTTCGTTGTGTGGGCGCACCACATGTATACGACCGGCATCTCGCTCAACACGCAGCGCTATTTCGTGTTCGCCACCATGGTGATTGCGGTTCCCACGGGCATCAAGATCTTCTCATGGATCGCGACGATGTGGGGCGGCTCGCTGTCGTTCAAGACGCCGATGCTGTGGGCTCTCGGGTTTATCTTCCTGTTCACGGTTGGCGGCGTCACCGGCGTCAAGCTGGCCAATGCCGGCCTGGACCGCGTGCTGCACGACACTTATTACGTCGTCGCTCACTTCCACTACGTTTTGTCGCTCGGCGCGGTCTTCGCGATCTTTGGGGCCTGGTATTACTGGTTCCCGAAGATGTCGGGCTACATGTACAACGAGACGATCGGCAAAATTCACTTCTGGACGACCTTCGTCGGCGTGAACATCCTGTTCTTCCCGCAGCATTTCCTTGGCGCCGCCGGCATGCCACGCCGTTACGTCGACTATCCGGAAGCGTTCGCGGGCTGGAACTTCGTGTCGTCGATGGGCTCCTACATCTCGGCCGTGGGTGTCGCGATCTTCCTCTATGGGATTTGGGAAGCCTTCGCCAAGAAGCGGGTTGCCGGCCCCAATCCCTGGGGTGCGGGTGCGACGTCGCTAGAATGGCAGCTGTCCTCGCCGCCGCCCTACCACCAGTGGGAAGAGCTGCCGCGCGTGAAGTGAGACGCGGCGGCTGACGCCGCACGGTAAATGCGCTACGGTCTCCGGACCGGGCGCGACAATTCGGGGCCTTCCCAGTCGGGAGGGCACCCAGCGCGACCGGCACACCGGTCAAATGGACGAGTTCGAGGTTCGACTTGACGCTTCTCGGCCCCATCAACAGCGAGGTGCGCTCCAGCGGCGGGAGCCTCGCCGAGCCGCGTGACTTCCTGGCGCTTCTCAAGCCCCGGGTCATGTCGCTGGTGGTTCTTACCGCGATCACCGGCCTCGCACTGGCGCCAGGGTCTGTGCATCCGACTCTCGCGGTCATCTCGATCCTGTCGATCGCGATCGGCGCGGGCGCTTCCGGTGCGCTCAACATGTGGTATGACGCCGACATCGACGGCGTCATGACGCGGACGGCGAAGCGGCCGATCCCGGCCGGGCGCATCGAGCCTCAGACGGCGCTGGCCTTCGGGCTCGGATTGTCGCTGCTCGCGGTCACGTTGCTCGGGCTCGCCTCGAACTGGTTCGCCGCCGGGCTGCTCGCCTTCACGATCTTTTTTTACGCCGTCGTCTACACGATGTGGCTGAAGCGCTCGACGCCGCAGAACATCGTCATCGGCGGCGCCGCGGGAGCCTTCCCGCCGATGATCGGTTGGGCCGCCGCCACGGGCGGTGTCGCGGTCGAGAGCATCGTTCTCTTTCTCATTATCTTCCTTTGGACGCCGCCGCATTTCTGGGCGCTGGCGCTGTTCAAGCTGAAAGATTATGACAACGCCGGCGTGCCGATGCTGCCGAATGTTGCCGGCGAACGCACGACGCGTATCCAGATCTTCGTCTATTCGCTGGTGCTTGTGCCTGTCGGTGTCGCGCCCTGGCTTCTGGGCTTCGCCGGGCCCGTCTATGGAGTTGCGTCCATCCTGCTCGGGGCGAACTTTCTTCGTCATGCCTATGCGACGCTGCGCATGGCCGACGGGGATCCGAAGATGATCCCTGCCAAGCGGCTGTTCGCCTTTTCCATCCTTTATCTGTTCGGCCTGTTTGTGATTCTTCTCGCCGAGGCGCTTTTTTGGCCTGCGTCGACCGTGATCGGAGCCTGACATGGACGGGGATCGCGTAAGGCTTACCGAGGCGGAGCAGCGGGCGCGACGGCACCGGTCGATCGCGATCGGGGTCGTCCTCGTGGCACTCGTCGTCATCTTCTACTTCGTTTCGATCGCGAAGATGGCGTCATGAGTGAGAACGAACGGGAAGCGGGAAAGCCGCAGCCCCGCACAGCAGGCCGCAAGGGCATCGTTATCGCCGTTGCCTGCGCGGCCTTCGCCGTCGGCATGGTCGGCGCCGCCTATGCCTCCGTGCCGCTTTACCAGCTGTTCTGTCAGGTCACCGGCTATGGCGGCACCACGCAGCGGGCGGAGTCGGGTTCGAGCCGCGTCATCGACCGAACGGTGATCGTGCGCTTCGACGGCAACGTCGCCGGCGACCTTCCTTGGGCGTTCCAGCCGAACGACCGGCAGGTGACTGTGAAGCTCGGCGAGACGCGCGAGACCAGCTTTCATGTGAAGAACAATTCCGACCGCGCGGTCACGGGACAGGCGACGTTCAACGTCACGCCCAATGCCGCCGGGGTCTATTTCAACAAGATCGCCTGCTTTTGTTTCGATAACCAGACGCTCCAGCCGGGCGAAGAGCTGGACATGCCGCTGGTCTTCTATGTCGATCCGGACATGCTGGAGGCGGATGAGTTGAAGGACGCACCGGGCATAACCTTGTCCTATACGTTCTTCAGGGTCGACGATCCCGATGAGTCGGTTGCGGCGGCGCCGCAAACCGGTACGGGCAGGGACACGACGAACAAACTGTGAGACCCGTGAGCGACCGGGATATCGGACGCGCGCGGCAATATACAGTGAAGCTGGAATTGGCTCGCGATCTCCGATAGGCAGATCGCCGGGCATAGAGGATCAGACCGGGGACCCCTGATGGCAGACACGCACGCCAAGCACCACGATTACCATATCATCGATCCGAGCCCGTGGCCGTTCATCGGCTCGATTGGCGCGTTCGTCATGCTGTTCGGCCTCGTCGGCTTCATGCGCGGCTTTGCCGGCAACCAGTTCGTGGTCTTCGGCATCGATATGGCCGGTCCCTGGCTGTTCTTCCTCGGTCTAGCCGTGGTTCTCTACGTGATGTTCGCCTGGTGGTCGGATACCATCAAGGAAGGCCGCGAGGGCGCCCATACGCGGGTCGTGTCGCTGCATCTGCGCTACGGCATGATCATGTTCATCGCCTCCGAAGTGATGTTCTTCGCCGCCTGGTTCTGGGCGTTCTTCGACGCCAGCCTGTTTCCCGGCGAAGCCGTTCAGCCATTGCGGGCGGAAGTCCTTGGTGGGCAATGGCCGCCGGTCGGCATCGACGTGCTCGATCCGCTGCACCTGCCGCTGTTCAATACGATCACCCTGCTCTTGTCGGGCACGACGGTCACCTGGGCGCACCATGCCCTGCTGCACAACGACCGCAAGGGCCTCGTCTGGGGGCTGGCACTCACCATCATCCTCGGCGTCATCTTCTCCTACGTCCAGTTCTACGAATACGCCCACGCGCCGTTTGCCTTTGCCGGGTCGATCTACGGTTCGACCTTCTTCATGGCGACCGGCTTCCACGGCTTCCACGTCATAATCGGGACGATCTTCCTCACCGTCTGCCTGATCCGGGCGATGAAAGGGCAGTTCACCCCGCAAAAGCACTTCGGCTTTGAGGCGGCCGCCTGGTACTGGCACTTCGTCGACGTCGTCTGGCTGTTCCTGTTCTTCTGCATCTATATCTGGGGCAGCTGGGGCGCGACGATCGCCGAGGGCTGAGGCCTGTTTCGGCCGTCGACGACGAGCCGATGGATGATGGCAGAGGCGGCGCGCAAGCAGCCGCCTCTGCCGTTTTTAGGAGACCGCAAACCGATGAGCCAAGACAGGGCGCCGCATACGCTCGTCGATCCGGCCAAGGCCGGATTGCGGGGCCGTTGTCCCCGCTGCGGCGAGGGGCGGTTGTTTTCGGGCTTTTTGACCGTCGCGCTGCGCTGTTCCAACTGCGATCTCGATTACGCCTTCATCGATAGCGGCGACGGCCCTGCGGTGTTCGTCATCTTGATCATCGGCTTTATCGTCGTTGGACTGGCCCTCTGGCTGGAGGTCACGGTGGGCCCGCCCTTGTGGGTGCATTTCCTGCTCTGGCTGCCGCTGACGCTGATTCTGAGCCTGCCGCTGCTCCGCAGTCTCAAGGGGCTGATGATCGCGCTGCAATATAAGCACCAGGCATCGGAAGGTCGTCTCGATCGTGACCGGTGATATCGCGCCCGTGAGCCCTGCCGCCAACGACGCTATGGGCGGCCGCATGTCCCGCGCGCGCTTCTGGTTGGCGCTGGGTTTCTGCCTTGCCGGGATCGCGATCCTCGCCGGTCTGGGCACCTGGCAGGTCGAACGACTCGCCTGGAAGCAAGGCCTCATCGACCGGATCGAACAGCGAGTTGACGCAAAGCCCGTCGATCTGACGGCGCTTCGCGTGGCGTATGCCGCCACAGGCGATGTCGACTACATCCCCGTGACGGTCAGCGGCCGCTTCCTCCATGAGGGCGAGCGCTACTTCCTGTCGACCTTCGACGGCCAGGCCGGCTGGAACGTTTATACGCCGCTCGTGACAGCGGACGGGGATGTCCTGTTCGTCAATCGCGGCTTCGTCCCCTATGAGCTGCGCGAGCCGCAGACGCGCCCGGAGGGGCAGGTCGAGGGAAGCGTGACGGTTACGGGTCTGGCAAGGAACGCGCCGACCCAGAAGTCCGGCTATTTCGTGCCCGACAACGATCCTGCCAAGCAGACGTTTTTCTGGCGCGATCTCGATACGATGGCGACTGGCCTGGCGCTCACAAGCGACGCGCGGGTGCTGCCGTTTTTCGTCGATGCCGGGCCGGGGCGCGCGCCCGGCGGCTGGCCGGTGGGGGGGACGACTGTCATCGAGATCGCGAACAGCCACCTGCAATACGCCATCACCTGGTACGGGCTGGCCTTCGTGCTGGCGGTAATGACGGTGTTGCTCGTGGTGCGGGATCGACGCGCGGCGCGGGCAGCCACCGGCGCCTCGGGCTGAACCGTTCAGTCGCCGCGGCTCGAGCCGAACCGGCCGAGATCGGACAAGAGCCGACGGACCGTGGCGTCCGCAGCGCCCCGGCCATCGCAGCCGTCGCTGAATTCGAGGCCGAAATTCCGCATTCTTCGCCAGACGACCTTGGCCGGTCTGATCCGCGTGTCGTCACGCTGAACGGAAAATTCGATATCACGCGAGGGAATGTGACCCCCCGCGGCGACGATCTCGGCGCCATGGTCGGACAGGTTCTTGATCCGAACGGGCAGGATCCCGCTCTCGGGGCCGCAGGTGACCGCGCCGGCCAAGCAGACACGGCGTCGGCGATTGCGTCTTTGTTCGAGCATCGGACTTCTCCCGAATTCATTTGCTACCCTGAGTAAATTCGAAGGACGGTCCTGCCAAGCTTTGGATGGCGTTAGCCTTAACGCTAGCGGCGCCATGGGACCGCCGACCTGGTTCCGCGACGCAGTGCTCCGAAAACGGATTCCGGTTTCCGCCAACATGCTGTAGGCACGGCGAGACTTGACACATCCCGGGCCGATCCCTTCATTCGGCCCGCCGATCGAGCGATACCGCCAACACCGGAGCCATTCTTGCCCGTCCCAGCCGCAAAGCCGAAATTGACGATCCGCATGTGCGAGCCGCGCGGCTTTTGCGCCGGCGTCGATCGGGCGATCCAGATTGTCGTTCTGGCGCTGAAGAAATACGGCGCCCCGGTCTATGTCCGCCATGAGATCGTCCACAACCGCTATGTCGTCGAAGGCCTGCGCAACATGGGCGCGGTTTTCGTCAAGGAACTCGGCGATATCCCCGACGATGGCCAGCCGGTCGTCTTTTCGGCGCATGGCGTGCCGAAGTCGGTGCCTGCCGCGGCCGAGGCGCGGGAGATGCTTTATCTCGACGCCACATGTCCGCTGGTGTCGAAAGTCCACAAGCAGGCGATGCGGCACGTGCGGCTCGGTCGCCATGTCCTGCTGATCGGTCATCGCGGTCATCCGGAGGTCGTTGGCACGATGGGCCAACTGCCCGAGGGCGCCGTGACCCTGATTGAGACCGAGGCGGATGTCGCCGCCTATGTTCCCAGCGATCCGGCGGCCCTCGGCTTCGTCACCCAGACGACGCTGTCGGTCGACGACACGATCGAAATCGTCGAGGCGTTGCAGGCGAAGTTCCCGGCGCTGCACGCGCCCTCGTCGGAATCGATCTGCTACGCCACGACCAACCGGCAGGAGGCGGTGAAGGCCGCCGCTCACGGCGCCGACGTCTTTCTCGTGGTCGGTGCGCCGAACTCGTCGAATTCGCGCCGGCTGGTCGAGGTGGCGGAACGCTTCGGCGCGGCTGAGGGCGTTCTGGTCGAGGGCGTGGCGGACATTCCCTGGCACGCGATCGTGCCGGGCGGCACCATCGCGATGTCGGCCGGCGCCTCGGCGCCGGAGATCCTCATCGACGCCATCGTCGCGGCCTTCCGCGAGCGGTTCGAGGTCGCCGTCGAACTGGTGCGGACGGCCGAGGAGAACGAGAACTTCCCGGTCATGCGCAGCCTTCGCCCGACGCCACTGACGGCGGCCGACATGGCCTTCGTGAACGGTCAGGTCTGAGCGTGGCGGTCTATACGGACGTTTCGGAATCGCAGCTGACGGCGTTTCTCGCCGATTATGACCTTGGCCCTTTGCTGAGCTACAAGGGCATCGCAGAGGGCGTCGAGAATTCGAACTTTCTGCTGCGCACCGGCGGCGGGACGTTCATCCTCACGCTCTACGAAAAGCGGGTAAACCGCGACGATCTGCCGTTCTTCGTCGGCCTGATGGAGCATCTGGCCGAGCGCGGGCTGTCCTGCCCGTTGCCGGTCCATACGCGCGCCGGCGAGTCGCTCGGAGAACTGTCGGGCCGCCCGGCGGCGATCTTCACCTTTCTGGAAGGCATGTGGACCCGCCGACCGTCGGCGGACCATTGCCGAGCCGTCGGCGGCGCCATGGCGCGCATGCACGCTGAAGCCGCGGATTTCCCGCTGCATCGGGCAAACGGCCTGGCGCTCGCTGACTGGCGGCCGCTGTTTGCGAGTTGCGATGGCCGCGCCGACGAGGTGGAGCCGGGTCTGTCCGACGAGATCGCGGCGGAACTGGCGTTTCTGGAAGCAAACTGGCCGGAGGATATCCCACGCGGCATCATCCACGCCGATCTCTTCCCCGACAACGTCTTCTTCCTCTCTGGCGAGTTGTCCGGCCTGATCGACTTCTATTTCGCCTGCGATGACCTCCTGGCCTACGATTTGGCGATCGGGCTATGCGCCTGGTGCTTTGAATCGGACGCAAGCTTCAACGTGACCAAGGGCAGGGCGCTGCTTGAGGGGTACGCCTCGGTCCGGCCGTTGCTGGAAGAGGAACTCGCGGCGCTTCCCGTCCTTTGCCGCGGGGCGTCCCTGCGCTTCTTGCTGACGCGGCTCTACGATTGGCTGAACACCCCGGAAGGCTCCTTCGTGACCAAGAAGGACCCGAAGGAATATTTGCGCAAGCTGCGTTTCCACCGCTCGGTTGGAAGCGCGGCGGGGTATGGGTTCGATACCGGACGGGTGAAGGCATGAGCGAGACAAACCGGGTCGAGATCCATACCGACGGGGCCTGTTCGGGCAATCCCGGGCCGGGCGGCTGGGGCGCGATCCTGCGCTTCAACGGATCGGCAAAGGAGTTGAAGGGCGGCGAGGAGCTGACCACCAACAACCGCATGGAGCTCACCGCCGTGATCGAGGCGCTCGCCGCGCTGAAGCGTCCCTGCATCGTCGATCTGTACTCCGACTCCACCTATATGCGCGACGGCATCACCAAATGGATTCACGGCTGGAAGCGCAACGGCTGGAAGACCGCCGACAGGAAGCCGGTGAAGAATGCCGAGCTATGGCAGCGGCTCGAAGAGGAGAAGGGCCGCCATGAAGTCGCGTTCCATTGGGTTCGCGGCCATGACGGCGACGAACTCAACGAGCGCGCCGACGAACTCGCCCGCACCGGCATGGAGCCGTTCAAGACAGGAAAACGGGCCGAGAGGTAACGTCCCTCACGGCCCATTCTCCATACGATTGCCGGGGTGGCTCAGAGCTGCTCAAGCAGCGCCTCGGCCGACGACTTGTCAGCCTGACCCGGCGATTCCTCGATATTGAGGGCTTTGACGACCCCGTTCTCGACAATCATCGAATAGCGCTTGGACCGCACGCCGAGCCCTGCCACCGAAAGGTCGACATCGAGCCCGACCGCCTTGGTGAACTCGCCGTTTCCATCCGACAGGAACAGGATCTTGCCGGCCGCGTCATTGGCCTTTTCCCAGGCACTCATGACAAAGACGTCATTGACCGAGACGACGGCGATCGTATCGACGCCCTTGGCGCGGATTTCGTCGTTGTGGGTGAGGAATCCCGGCAGATGGTTCATCGAGCAGGTCGGCGTGAACGCGCCGGGCACGGCGAAAAGCACCACCGTCTTGCCGGCGAAAATCTCGTCGGTGGACAGATCGGCGGGGCCATCCGGTACCTTGGTCTTCAGTGTCGCGTTCGGAAGTTTGTCGCCTACGCCGATAGCCATATGTCGTCCCTCTTGTGCGCCGCCAAGCGGCTTGATCCTGGCCAAGCGCCAGCGATGCCGGATGTGGGGCATTCGGGGCGTTTGTCGAGCCTGTCAGCCCTGCGGCGGTGTGCCCGCAACCGTGATGTCGTTGGCCTCGAAGGCGCGTTGGCCATCGGTGAATACGACGTCGATCGACTCCGGAGCGCCTTCCGCGCCACGCGGCCGATCCGCCACCTTGACCTCGAAGACGAGATTCCCGTCCCGCCAGGCCGGTGCCGCCGGCTCGTCGAAATACCAGCCGTCGGGTCCCCGCACGAAAAGATCCGGTGTTTCGGCCGCCCCGGCATATTCGGCGGTGATCGTCAGCACATCGCCCTTGGCATTGGCGACGGCCGATCGGATTCGGCCGATATCGCCGGATCTATCCGGCAGGGCCGAGAAGGCCGCGGCGACGGTGGTCGCGTCGGCGGCCGCGTCACTGTTGCCGGTGAGGTTCGCCTGCACCGGAATGCAGATTTCGCTGCAGACGCCGAGCAGGATCTGCGCTTCGATCGGTCCGATCGTGGCCTGCGGCTTCGGCGCGAGTTCGAAGGCGATCGACAGCGGTTGCTTGTAGCCGTTGGCGCGACTGAAATCCTCACCCAGGCGATGCGGCGCGGGGAAGCGAAGCGTTGCGCGGCCGAGTCCGCTGGTGTCGGAAAAGTCGATCGTGGGCGGGATGCCGGAGGCGCCGGGGTCGATCCAGTAGGTCTTCCAGCCTGGCGCGAGATCGACGACCAGCGCACCACGAACCGTGCCGTCCGGCATGGCGGTCTCGCGCGTCAACCTAATCGTGACCTGATCGGTTGCCAGCGTCGCGCCATCGCTCGCAGCGTGGGCTTCGCCGGCCAGAAGAGCGAGGCCAAGCACGCTGGCAAGGCCGTATGCCATCCGGATGGTCCGTATCATGATCGGTTCCACTCCTTCGTCCTGCTGTACAAACGCGCGAAGCCGCGCGCGGTCAAGCGTGGATAGACCCGACGGCGGACCGCCCGCCATTCAAAATAACGAGAAGAGGGAATTTCCACCCAGAGACGTGGCCCGCTTGCTCTGGTCTAATCGTCCGAATGATGAGAACCTTTGTGACGACATCCGGGCACAGCATGTGGTTGGCATGAATATGGATCACGACATCGGACACAACAGCATCGATACCACGCTCGAGGGGCATTTTCTGATCGCCATGCCGGGCATGGAGGACGAACGCTTCGTGCGCAGCGTCATTTATCTCTGCGCCCATTCGGCGAATGGGGCGATGGGCTTCATCATCAACAAGCCGCAGCCGGTCAGTTTTCCAGCCCTTTTGACCCAGCTCGGCATCGTCGCCAGCGAGACGGACATCCACCTGACGGAGAAAGGGCTGGAGGTTTCGGTCTGCATGGGCGGCCCGGTGGAAAAGGGCCGGGGCTTCGTGCTGCATTCGGACGATTACGATTCGGACTCGACCGTGCCGGTGGACGACCGGATTTCGCTGACCCCGACGCTCGATATCCTCAAGGCGATCTCGCAAGGCATCGGCCCCCGCACCGCGATCATGGCACTCGGTTATGCCGGCTGGGCACCGGGGCAATTGGAGAGCGAAATCGCGGCGAATGGCTGGCTGACCTGCAAGGCCGATCTCGGCATCGTCTTCGATAATCAGCTCGACCAGAAATACGGCCGCGCCCTGGCCTTGCTGGGGGTCGACGCGGCGTTCCTGGCTAGCGATGCCGGCCACGCCTAGACGCTGGCGGCCGGAGCAAAATTCCGGCGATCATGGCGTCCCGCATTTTCCCGTCCCGCGCTGATCCCGCCGGCGCGTTAGCTGGCCCGTTTCAATCCGACCATGTGATCGTGCAGCGCCTTGCGCGCCTGCTCCGCCGTCAGTGGCTGCGAGAACATGAAGCTCTGGGCGTATTCGCAGTTCAGCTGACGCAGCAGGACGAGGTCGGAATCACTTTCCACGCCTTCCGCGACCACCTGCAAGCCGAGGTCATGGGCCATCGTGACGATCGAGTGCAGGATGATCGGGCGTTGCGGCTGGCTGTTGTTCTTCAGGAACGACTGGTCGATCTTCAGCGTGTCGAAGGGAAAGCCCATCAGATAGGCGAGGGAGGAGTAACCGGTGCCGAAATCGTCCAGCGAAAGCCCGACGCCGAGGCTGCGCAGCCGCGTCAGCAGTTGCGCCGAGCGCTCTGGATTGTCCATGACGATCGATTCGGTGAGCTCCAGCTTCAGGCTCCCCGGCGGCAGACGGTAACGCTCCAGCACCGTTTTGACGTCCGCGATCAGATCCTGGCGAATGAGCTGCCGGCTGGAGATGTTGACCGACATGAACAGCTTCTGGTTCCCGGTCATTCGCTGCCAGTCGCACAATCGCCGGGCGGCTTCCTCAAGGGCAAACTGGCCGAGCTGGACGATCAGGCCTGTACTCTCGGCGATGGGCACGAACTCGGTTGGCGAGATGGCGCCGCGTCTCGGGTGCTCCCACCGCAGCAGCGCCTCGAAGCCGGCGGTTTCCTCGCCGTCGAGCCGGATGATCGGCTGGAACGCCAGCGACAGCTCGTTGCGTTCGAAGGCGCGGCGCAGGTCCGACTCCACCTGCAGGCGGCCATAGCCGGCGCTGCGATAGGAGGGTCGGAACGGCTCGATGCGGTCGCCGCCGCCTCGCTTCGCCTCGTACATGGCGAGTTCCGCCTCCTTGAGCACCTCGTCGGGGCTGGATGACTCCGTCCAGCCGGTCAGGCCGATCGCGCCGGTCAGCACGATCTCCCGATTGGCAAAGGCGATCGGCGCCTTGATGCCGTCGCGCAGCGTCTCGGCGAAGGCCGCGACCGCCCCGACCTCGGTCTGCGACAACAGGATCAGCCCGAACTGGTCGCTGCCCAAGCGGGCGAGCGAGTCCTCGGGCTTCAGCAGGCGCTTCAGCCGGCGTCCCAAGGTCAGCAGGATGGTATCGCCCGTGGCGATGCCGAAATCGTCGTTGACCTGCTTGAAGCGGTCGAGATCGATCACGAAGATCGTCGGATGCACGTCGGGGCGGGTTGCCGCGAGAACGCCGATTGCATCCAGCCGGTCCATGAACAGCTCGCGGTTCGGCAGCCCGGTCAACTGGTCGTGCAGCGCGTCGTGCAGCAGCCGCTCCTCGGCCTTCTTGCGCTCGGTCACGTCCTTCAGCGTTCCGACGCAGCGCGCAACCTCGCCGTCGCTGCCGAGGACAGGGCGCGCGCGCAGCGCCATCCAGTGATAGTGCCCGTCTTCGTCGCGTAAACGGAATTCCTGTGAGATGCGCCCACGGCGGTGTTCCAGGATGGTGTCCAGCGTCAGCCTGAAGCGATCGCGGTCGTCGGGGTGGAGGATTGGCAGCCAGTCCCGCGCCGGGCCGTTCATCGACGCGACCGGCATGCCGGCGAGAGCGTCGCCATCGGCGCCGGCGAAGATGCGGTCGCGGCTGACGTCCCAATCGAAGATCGCGTCGCCGGTGCCCGCCAGCGCCAGCGAGCGCCGTTCCATGTCCGACAGAAGTCCCTGCGCGAAGCCGCCGCCGGCGAAGGCATGCTGCATCACCGTGAAGCCGATGAGCAGCACGATCAGCACCAGGCCGCCGCCGAGTGCCGGCTGGATGATGTCATTGTCGATGCGGCCGGTCGTCGTCATCCACCCGGCCACGAGCCATAGCAAAATGAGGCACCAGGTCGGGATCAGCATGATCGCCCGGTCGAAGCCCTGGGCGGCGAGCGTCGCGATCAGCCCGAGCCCGACAATGGCGGTGGCGGTGAGCGACAGACGGGCAATCCCGGACGCGATCACTGGATCGAAGGCGGCTACGGCCCCCAGCGTTCCGAGCGCTGCGAGCCACAGCACGGTAAAGATCGACAACAGGCCGTGCCAGCGGTTGAGGTTGAGGTAGGCATACAGGAAGACGACCAGCGTGAAGGCGAGGGCCACCTCCGTTCCGGCGCGCCACATTCGTTCCTGGCCCGGCAGGACCGGCACGAGTTTCTGCCAGAAGTCGAAGTCGATGCAGATATAGGCGAGCACGGCCCAGGCAAGCGCGGCTGTCGCGGGAAACATCGCCGAGCCCTTGACCACGAACAGGATGGTCAGAAACACCGCGAGCAGGCCGGAAATGCCGAGGACGATGCCGCGGTAAAGGGTAAAGGCGTTGATCGTGTCCTTGTAGGCATTGGGCTCCCAGAGCCGGATATCCGGGAGGTTGGGCGCCGTCAGTTCGGCGACGAAGGTGACGATCGCTCCCGGATCGAGGGTCACCAGAAAGACGTCCGCGTCCGAGCTGGGCTGGCGTTCCAGGGCGAAGCCCTGTGAGGGCGTGATCGAGGCGATGCGCTGGGATCCGAGATCCGGCCAGACGATGCCCGATCCCACGAGACGGAAATGCGGCGCCACGACGAGGCGGTCGATCTGCTCGTCGCTGTTATTGGCAAGAGCGAAGACAGCCCAATTGCCCGAGGCGTCGGGCGAATTCGCCTCGATCTCGATCCGGCGCACGATCCCGTCGGCACCTGGGATGGTCGCCACCTGGAAACTGCGTCCCTGACCGCGATGGATGTCGACCGCGGGTTTCAGGTCGATGGCGGTATCGTCCCGCGAAATGCTGACCGCCTCCAACGCCCGCGATGGTGCAGCGGTCACGAAAGACGCCAGGACGAGCGCGATCAGCGCGAGAATCAGTTTCCCGGACGGGAGTGTGGATCGCATAGCCGTTCGCGAAGCCTTCTTGCGTCTCTGCGTCACAGCCATGCCGCGATCATTCCGCGGGTAGGGCACAGAGCCGTTCCCTGGACCTCGATCGCGACCATTCTTCGGCGAGCAGCGAGTAAAGATAGTGGTCCTCCCACCGCCCGGCGATTTTCAGGTAGTTTCGCAGATGACCCTCGCGCGTGAAACCGCATTTTTCCAACAATCTTATCGACCGGGCGTTGGACGGCAGGCAGGCGGCCTCGATGCGATGCAGCCCCTGCACGTCGAAGGCGAACAGCTTCATGAGATCCACCGCGCGCGGCATCAGACCGGAGCCCGCATAACGCTCGCCCATCCAGTAGCCCAGCGTGCCGGACTGGGCGACCCCGCGACGGATCTGGCCGATGGTGGTGCCGCCGTACAGGGTTCTGCCTTCCGCGTCGAACAGAAAGAAGGAGAAGCTGGTGTTTTCGCGGGCGTCCTGATTGTAGCGGCGAAGGCGGAGGCGATAGGCCTCCCACGACAACTCGTCGGCCGTCCATAACGGCTCCCACGGCTTCAGGAATTCGCGGCTGTCGCCGCGCAGCGCTCGCCAGGCCGCATAGTCGCCGCGCCGAGGCATGCGCAGCAAGATCCCATCGCCTTCCAAGCTCGGAAGCTGCGGTCCAGTCAGATGGTCGAGAATGCTCATTGCCCGCGTCAGTGACCTGCGGCGACCAAGGCCTCGGATCCTGTCCGATTATTGAGGCGGGCGACGATCTCGGCCGTGTCCGGTAGGCGCGATACCGGGCCGATGGCGGCGAGCGTCGGGGTCTGGCCCATGAACAACCGCTCGGCGAGGTCGGACAGGCGCGGCGCCGTGATCGCGTCGAGACGTCCGATCAACTCCTCATTAGCGATCGTCGAACCGTTGAACAGAAGCTGGCGAGCGATCTGCGCCGCCCGGGAGGCGGGGCTTTCCTGCGACATCAGCAGGCTCGATCGCATTTGGGCGCGGGCGCGCGTCACCTCCACCTCGGTGATCCCGGCCGCTGCATTGAGGAGTTCGTCGATGATCACCGGAGCGAGTTCGGCCAGTTCCTCCTCGCCCGTCGCGGCATGGACGCCGAAAATGCCGGAATCGGAAAAGCTCCAATGGAAGGCGTAGATGGCGTAGCAAAGGCCCCGCCGCTCGCGCACTTCCTGGAACAGCCGCGACGACATTCCGCCGCCGAGAATCAGCGACAGCACCTGCGAGGCGTAGAAATCGCGGGCGTAGTAGGGACGCCCTTCGAAGCCGAGGACCATCTGCGCGTCCATCAGGTCGCGCTCCTGGCGAAACTCCCCGCCGGTATAGGCGGCTGGCGTCCGCGGTTCCGAGTGCAGCGGCAGGGGCGGGGCCGCGCTTGATCCGAACGCGGCCTGCACCTGGTCCACGATCGCCTGGTGCGAAACGGCGCCCGCCGCCGAAACGATCATCCGGTCGGGCGAATAGTGCCGGGCCAGATAGGTCCGCAAATTCCCCGGATTGAAGGATTTGACCGTCTGCCGCGTGCCGAGGATCGGCCTGCCGACGATCTGGCCGCGATAGGCCGCTTCCTGGAAATGGTCGAAGACGATGTCGTCCGGCGTGTCCTCGGCCGCGCCGATCTCCTGCAGAATCACTTGTTGCTCTCGTTCGAGCTCCTGCTCGTCGAAGCGTGAGTCGATCAGGATGTCGGTCAAAATGTCGAGCGCCAGCGGCACGTCGTTTTTCAGGACACGGGCGTAATAGGATGTCGTCTCGACGCTTGTCGCGGCGTTGATTTCACCGCCGACGTCCTCGATTTCCTCGGCGATCTGGCGGGCGTTGCGCCGATTCGTGCCCTTGAATGCCATATGCTCGAGCAAATGGGCGATGCCATGCTCCTCGGGCGCCTCGTCGCGGGCGCCGGCCTTCACCCAGATGCCGAGGCAGGCGCTTTCCAGATGCGGCATGGTCTCGGTGGCGATGGTCAGTCCGTTCGAGAGCTTCGTGATGTCGACGCTCATGCTTCGGCTCCCTGACTGACGGCGCGCGATCGCGCGAGAATATAGGCCTGGACGGCGCCGATCTCGTTCGGCAACCGGTCCAGCGTCTCGCGCTTTTGCATGAGGTCGGCATGACTGGGCGGAAGCGCCGGCGAAATGCCCGTGGCCCGTTCGATCGCTGCCGGGAATTTGGCCGGATGGGCGGTGCCGAGCGTGATCATCGGCTCGGGGCCGAGGCGGGTTTCCGCAACACCCACGCCGACGGCAGTGTGCGGGTCGAGGAGATAGGCCGTCGTCGTCAGCATCCGCGCGATCGTCTCGGCGGTTGCCGCTTCGTCGGTCGCCCCGGCGTCGAATTCCGCGCGGATCGCTGTCAGAACCGGTTCGGGAAGGGTGAAGCTGCCGGATTGGGACAGTTGCTGCATCAGTCGCCGTACCATCTCGCCATCACGTCCGCTCGCCTCGAAGATCAGGCGCTCGAAATTGGATGAAACCTGGATGTCCATCGATGGCGACATGGTGGCGTGGACGCCGGTGGTCTCGTAGCGGCCGCGATCGAGCGTGCGAACCAGGATGTCGTTCTCATTGGTGGCGATCACCAGCCGCTCGATCGGCAGGCCCATGCGCTTGGCGCCATAGCCGGCGAAGATATCGCCGAAATTGCCGGTCGGGACGGTGAAGGAGACTTTCCGGTCCGGCGCTCCGAGGCTGGCCGCGGCGGTGAAATAATAGACGATCTGGGCCATGATCCGGCCCCAGTTGATCGAGTTAACGCCAGAGAGCGCGACCGTCTCGCGGAATCGGCGATCGTTGAACATCGCCTTGATCAGGGCCTGGCAGTCGTCGAACGTTCCGTCGATGGCGACGGCATGGACGTTGTCGGCGCCGGACGTGGTCATCTGGCGCTGCTGCACCGGCGAGACGCGCCCATGCGGGAAGAGGATAAAAATGTCGGTCCGCTGGCTTGCGGCGAAGGCCGCGATCGCCGCACCTCCGGTGTCTCCCGAGGTCGCGCCGACGATGCTGGCGCGCCGCTTCCACTGGCCGAGCACATGGTCCATCAGGCGCGCGATGAGCTGCATCGCGACGTCCTTGAAGGCCAATGTCGGGCCGTGGAACAGTTCCAGCACGAAGTGCGAGGGGCCGATCTGGACGAGCGGGGCGACCGCCGGATGCGGAAACGTCGCATAGGCCTCCTCCACCATCCGTTTCAGATCCGCGGCCGCAATATCGTCGCCCACGAAGGGGGCGAGGATGTCGAAGGCCACTTCGGCATAGGGGCGTCCGGCGAAACCGCGAATGGTGTCGGCGGACAGGACCGGCCAGGTTTCGGGCACATAGAGCCCACCATCGCTCGCGAGACCTGCCAGCAGGGCGTCGGCGAAGCCGAGCACCGGCGCCTCGCCCCGCGAACTCACATATTGCACATCGTCTCCACTTCGCTTCGGATCGGAGCTGCCCGTGATCTGGACGACCGGTTTGTCGGTTGTCCGTCTGGCATGGCTTCGATCAGTCGCCTATCCGTTCACGGGCTGATATAGAACGGCACGCCACAATAAGGGAAGAACCGACTGATGCATATGGTGATCGCCGCGAGGGGTCTGGCATTCGGCGGCGCGCTGGCGCTACTGTCGGCCTGCTCATCGACGAATTCCGGCGCCGATCTCGCGGGTAACGCGCCGCCGGCAGCGTCCGTAACAGCCGCGCAAGGAACCGAGGCGCGGTATTGTCCGAATGTGAGCCTGCGCGAGGGAACCGCCATTCTGACCAAGAAGGTCGGCGACGAGGTCGATTATGTGGCGTCGGTGACCGACACCACGCGCGACTGCCGGATCGTCGACGGAAAATTGCGCATGAAGATCGGAATCGCCGGAAGGGTGATGCCCGGACCGGCGGCGACGAACCGGACCGTGTCCCTGCCGATCCGGATCGCGATCCTTAACGGCGAGGACGTGATCTATTCCCGGCTCGGCAAAACCAACGTGCCGGTCACGCGAAACGCGGGCGCGCAGACATTCGTCTATGTCGACGAGGCGATCGCGATCGATCAGGCATCGGCGCGAAGCGTCGTGATCTATGCGGGTTACGACGAGGGTCCGGCGAAATAACGCTTTGCCATCAGGCGTCTTGCCAGCTCGCAAAGGCGGTGACGACGGCGGGGAAATCCGCCAGCCGGCTGATCACCGTCTCGGCGCCGGCTTCGCTGAGGGATTCGGCATGGCCGAGATGGGTGTGGCGTCCGCCGGTGAATCCGACCACCCGGCAGCCGGCGGCGGTTGCCGCCGCGACGCCATGGACGGAATCCTCGATGACGATCGCTGCGCGTGGGGGCACTCCGAACGCCTCGCAAGCATGCAGAAAGACGTCCGGCTCCGGCTTGACCTTCTGGGTTCCCACTTCCGGCGCGCTGAAGATGTGCGGATGGAAATAATCCCAGAGGCCGACATGCTCGAGTTCCAGCTCCAGCCGCTGCGATGACGAGTTCGAGCAGATGCAGCGGGGCAATTCGATGAGGTCGAGCGCTGTCCGGGCCCCAGCGATCTCCTCGACGTCGCTGCCGAGCCGCCGATCGATTTCGGCGTCGATCCGGACGGAAAAATCGTCCGGAAAGCGGGTTCCGGTCTCGGCGGTCAGCCGCTCCATGACCAGCTGCCAGGTGAGGCCGGCATAACGTGTAGCGAATTCCGCGGCGTCGACCTCGATGCCGTGCTCGGCCAGCATCTCGGTCTGAACCGCGGCGGCGATGATCTCCGAATCGACCAGCACACCGTCACAGTCGAAGATCACCAACAAAGGTTCGGACATGAAAGGCTCCGGCGTATCAGATGGTTGGGTCATGCGCCCGATCCCGGAAAGCCGTATCGGGGCCGCCGACCGGCAAGCGCCGGCTCCGTTACCACGGGCTGCCGGAAACGACAAAGCCCGGGTTTCACCGATTATTTACGCCGTTCGGTAACCATGTCCTCGGTTTGATGTTTTTGCGTAACCGGTGGTGAAGATGATTAGCAAGCGTTCCGCGTCCTTGGCGACTGTGCGGGTCGAGCAGCCCGACTGGCTCGATCGGATCCATCGGGGGCACTGCGTCGCCCGCATGGAGGCGCTGCCGGCGAATTCGATCGACGTCATCTTCGCCGATCCGCCCTACAATCTGCAATTGGGCGGCGACCTGCATCGCCCCGACCAGTCGAAGGTCGACGCCGTCGACGATGCCTGGGACCAGTTCGAGAGTTTTCAAGCCTACGACGCCTTCACGCGGGCCTGGCTGCTCGCGGCGCGCCGGGTGCTGAAGCCGAACGGGACGATCTGGGTGATCGGCTCCTACCACAACATCTTCCGCGTCGGCGCCTCGATGCAGGACCTCGGCTACTGGATGCTCAACGACGTCGTTTGGCGCAAGACCAACCCCATGCCGAATTTCCGCGGTCGGCGCTTCCAGAATGCCCATGAAACGATGATCTGGGCATCCCGCGACGCGGACGCGAAGGGCTACACCTTCAACTACGACGCCCTCAAGGCGGCGAATGACGACGTGCAGATGCGCTCCGACTGGCTGTTTCCGATCTGCTCCGGGGCCGAGCGGCTGAAGGACGAGGCCGGACGCAAGGCCCATCCGACGCAAAAGCCAGAGGCGCTGCTGGCGCGGATCATCCTCGCCTCGACGAAGCCCGGTGACATCGTCCTCGATCCGTTCTTCGGCACCGGCACCACGGGCGCCGTCGCCAAGCGGCTGGGTCGCCACTTCGTCGGCATCGAACGCGAGGACGCCTATATCCGCGCCGCCGAAGCCCGGATCGCCGCGGTCGAGCCGCTGGATTCCGCGGCGCTCAAGATGACGGCCGGCAAACGAGCCGAACCGCGGATTCCGTTCGCCAGCCTTCTCGAGGCCGGACTTGTCGCGCCGGGCACAGAGCTCACCGACGCGAAAGGCCGCTGGACGGCGCGGGTCCGCGCCGACGGAACCATCGCCATCGGCGAGGACGCCGCCTCGATCCATCGGCTCGGGGCGAAGGTTCAAGGCCTGGACGCCTGCAATGGTTGGACGTTCTGGCATGTGCGTTCGGGTGAATCGCTTACCCCGATCGACGCGTTGAGACAGCGCATCCGCGATGGGCTTGGCGCCGTCAGCGTTTAAGTCCGATTAGTTCGCCGGGGCTGAACGCGACGGGACCGGCAGGCCGAGGGCGACGAGTTCGTGGCGAAGCTGCTCGCCATCCATGAAGTGGATCGCCTGCCAGCCGGCCTGGCGGGCACCATCGACATTCGGCGCGCTGTCGTCGATGAAGACCGTTCCTGCCGGGTCGAGGTCGAAGCTTGCCGCGTGGTGGTCGTAGATCGCGCGATCCGGCTTGATCAGCGCGATGTCGCCCGAGACGGTGACGCCCCGCGTTTCCGTCAGGAACGGGAATCTCGCCTGCGCCTCGCGAAACGTGTCCGAGGCGAAATTCGTCAGTAGCGTCACGTCGACGCCACTCGCGATCAGGCCGCGCAGGATCGCCACGCTCCCCTCATAGGCATGCGGCACCATCCGGTGCCAGTTGCGGCGAAAGGCGCGAATCTCCGTGGCCATTTCGGGATGACGATCGATCGCTTCGGCTTCCGCCTCAGGCCACGGCCGGCCGCGATCCTGTTCCAGGTTCCATGCGTGCGAGCAGACCTCGCTCAAGAAGAACGCCCGGCGGTCGTCGTCGGGGATGATCTGGCGGTAGGGGATGTGCGGATCGTAGTGGATCAGCACCTTGCCGATGTCGAAAACGACATGGGTGTCGGTCATCCGGTTCTCTTTCTTGACGGTTTCGGCGCGGTTCCGTCGGCGAGCGCGCGGGCGAGCACCTTGTGCATCAGCGTGGGCAGCGCCTCGCTGTCGCGCGCGACCTCGTGCGACCACCATCCGGCGATGGGCGGATCCTGCGTCAGTTCGACCCGGTAGACTTCGAGCTCCAGGCGGAAATGCGTGAAGGCGTGGGCGATCGTGCCCTGGAATTGCCAATTCGCCGCGAACGGCGCGGCCTCCGCGCCGGTCGCTCCGTCGGCGCGGGCATGCCACTCGGTCGTCGGCGGTTCGCTCATGCCCGCAAGCATGCCGCTACGGGCGCGTTGGCACAGCCAGACAGCGCCGTCCGCCGGCCGCACGGCGACGAAGGCTGCACCTTTGCGCTCCGGCGTGGCTGCCTTGCGCTTCTTGACGGGAAACTCTTCGGCGCGACCCAAAGCCGCGGCGCGGCAATGGGACCGAATCGGACAAAGGACGCAGGCTGGCCGCTTGGGCGTGCAGACGGTCGCGCCGAGATCCATCATGGCTTGCGCGAAGTCGCCGGGGCGCCGATCCGGCGTCAGTGCCGCGACGTGGCCGCGAATCGTCTTCCGCGCCCCCGGCAGTGGCGCCTCGATCGCGAACAGCCGCGTGACGACCCGTTCGATATTGCCGTCGACCACGGCTGCCGGCTCGTCGAAGGCGATCGCCGCGATCGCGGCTGATGTGTAGTCGCCGATGCCGGGTAGCGTTTTGAGTTCGGCCGCGCTGCGGGGAAAGCCGCCGGCGAAGGTTTCGGTGATGGTCCTGGCGCAGGCGTGAAGGTTACGGGCGCGAGCATAATAGCCAAGGCCCGCCCACTCGCCGAGCACATCCGTTTCCGGGGCGGCGGCGAGGTCCTCGACCGTCGGCCAGCGATCGAGGAAGCGGGCGAAATAGGATGTCACCGCCGCGACCGTGGTTTGCTGCAGCATGATCTCGGAAAGCCAGACGCGATAGGGCTCCGGCCTTATTCCAGCCGCGCGCTCTTGCGGCGAAACGCGCCACGGCAATTTTCGGGCGTGACGGTCGTACCAGGACAGAATCGGCTCGGCGATGGAGGGAAGAACGCTGTCCGAAGGGGCCGGTGAATCTGGCTTGAGCATCGACTGAGCTTGCCTTGACATTGCCTGATGTTCGCGCAATCGACTCCCGAAACGGGGACCGGCGGCCCGTCCACGAAAGAGTTGTCTTGAAGACCAATTACTACGTCATCAACCTGGATCGGTCTCCGGAGCGCCTTGCGGCGATCGGTGCCGACGCTGCCGCGATCGGCATCGACCTGATACGGGTCAAGGCGGTCGATGGGAAGACCGTGCCGCCTCAGGCGCGCGATATCCTCGACGAGAGCGGGTTTCGCCGCCTCCACGGCAAGATTCCGATGGACGGGGAATATGGCTGTTATCAAAGCCATATCGACGTGTTCGATGCCTTCCTGGCCAGCGATGCCGACATCGCCGTGATCTTCGAGGACGATGTGCGACTGACGCCCGCGCTCCTGCCGGCACTCGATCGGATCGTTGCCGTGGACGATTGGGACGTCGTGAAACTGATGCACCATCGCCTGCCCGTGTTCCGTGGGCATCGTTCGATCGGCGGTGGTCACCGGCTGGGGACGTCGCTGTTCGGCCCGACCGGCAGCTCGGCCGCCTACCTGGTCAATCGGCAGGGTGCGAAGGCGCTGCGGCAGCGGCTCGTTCCGATGCAGCTTCCCTACGATGTGGCGCTGGAACGCGGCTGGGCGCTCGGCGTCAGGGTGCGCCACGTCGAACCGGACCTGGTTGCCGGCAATCCGCTCACCCGGCAGAGCCTGATCGGCGGGCGAGCAAAATACTCGGCGATGAAGCTGGCCCCGTGGCGGCGTCTGACGACCTTGCTCTTCCGGACGGCGGAAGTGGTGCGGCGCGCCCGCTTCGGCCTCAGCGCGCGCACCAAACGATGATAAAACGCTGGCTCCTGGCGCGGCGTTCCTTCGATGCGCCGCTCATTGCCCTGGCGATCGCCCTGCTGGCCATCGGCAATCCCATCGCCAAGGGGGTCTTTCTCTTCTTCGGCCTGATCGGCGCCAATTTGGGCTTTGCCCGGCATCGGACCTGGCGCTATGCCGACACGGTCTTTTGCGCTGCGATCATCGCCTATGCGAGTTGGTCGATCGGGCTCATGGTATTCCGGAACGAACCCGTAGACGGCAACCGGATGTTCTCCTACAGCCTCATCATGCTCGGCTTTGTCTTTCTGCCGCTCTCGATCAGCCTGGTGCGAGAACCGTTGGATGCGCTGATCCTCGGCTCGCGCGCGGCAATCCTGGCTGTCCTGGCATTGATTCCCTTCGACCCGATGGTCATCGGCGGCCGGATCGATCTTGGCGGCAACGCCGCGATAGTCGCCTTCCTGGCCGCGACGGCCGGTCTTGCCGCCCGGCTGGACGCCCGACGCCCAGCCTCTCTTCTTCCCAACAGCCGACTCTGGTTCTATCTCTCCTTCGTACCGGTCCTGCTATCGGGCACCCGGGCGGCGTGGTTCGTCTACCTGCTGGTCGCCCTGTTCGACGGACTGGAGCTAATTCGGCACTGGCGAAAAATTCCGTTTCGGCTGCGTTCGCTAGTGCTTCCGACTGCCGCCGTTCTAATCGTGGCGGCGGTCCCCGCAAGTTCGATTGTCAGCCAACGCATCAGCGCGGGGATGGTAGAACTGGAGCAGATGAACGAGTCGGGCGCCGCAATCGGGTCGATGGACGTTCGCCTGATCATGTGGGCGGGGGCCTTCGATGTCGTGTCCACGAGCCCGATCGCCGGCGTCGGCGGGATGGAACGAATGGACGCGGTCGCTGCCGCCGTCGGCCCCACAAACGCACCCTATGTTGCCCACTTCACGCATCTGCACAATCTGTTCGTCGACGAGGCGGCGTCCAACGGTCTGGTCGGGCTGGCGCTGCTCATGTCGATCTTCGCGGTCTTTCTCGTCCGCGTCACGCGATGTTCGCCCGGCCATCTCGTGCCGGAGACCTCCTATGCCTTTGTCTTTCTGGTCGTCACCTTCGGATCGTTCCACGGTGTCCTCCTGAACGAGTGGATGATCCTGTCGATCTTCTCCTTCATGACCCTCATCCTTGTCGCGATCCGCCGCGACGCTTTCCGGGCGCGGTATCGAAGCGGCCTGTCCGGAGCCGGAGGGTGAAGCGGCGCCGGGGGCCTTCGGCGATTCCCGTCGCCGATCTCATTGGCGGCCTGATGGACCCGATCCTGAGGCGCAAGGCGGGGATGACCAGCGGCCTCGTGGCCGCCTGGTCCGAGATCGCCGGCCCCCGCCTGCAGGACATGACGCGACCGGAAAAACTGCTCTGGCCGGCGCGGCGATCCGACACCGATGCTTTCGAGCCGGCGACGCTCGTGGTCGCCTGCGAGGCGGCCGCGGCCCTGCGTCTGCAGCATCAGACCATCGAATTGATCGCCCGGGTGAACGCGTTCTTCGGTTTCGCGGCGGTCGAGCGCATCAAGATCGTACAAAAAGCCGTCAACCAGCCGCGTCCGAACCGTAAGCCGAAGCTGCGCGAACTCGGTCCCGGCGATATCACCCGCATCGACGACATGGTCGCGCGCATCGAGGATCCGAAGCTTCGCGACGCCCTGCGGGCCTTCGCCGAGACGACGTTACGGCGCAATGCTGGATGATGGGCCTTTGCGACGCCATGTTGCCCGTTCATGAAGAGTTCATTGGAAAAGTCGCAATTCTTCCATAGATCGCACAGACAGACGCCACCCTATCCTCAAAGGTTCCGATCGATGATGAGTATGTCTTCCGCCACCTCCCGCCGCCCCCTGGCTTTCAAGATCGCCGCGCTTCTCGCCAGCGCCGGGCTCGTGGCGAGCACCGGAGGCTTGGCCCAAGCGGCCGGCAGCTCTGCCCAGTCAGCGACGGAAATTCAGGTCGCGCAGTCGGAGACCGCCCCCGCCACCCCAGAGCCGGGCAACACCGCTGACGCCAGCTCGAGCCCCGCGGCCTCCACCGTCGAAGCGCCGGCCTCGTCTGGCTCCGTCGATGTTTCCCAGCTGATGGCCGAAGGACCGCTTCCTGACATCGTCATTGGCGAGGCGGACGCGCCGGTCACGATCGTCGAATACGCCTCGATGACCTGCGGCCACTGCGCCAATTTTCATGTGAATTCCCTTCCTCAGCTCAAGAAGGATTTCATCGACACCGGCAAGGCCAAGCTGATCATCCGTGAATTTCCGTTCGACCCACGGGCGCTGGCGGGGGCGATGTTGGCGCGCTGCACAGGCGATGATGCTAAGCGTACAGCGATGGTGGACGTCCTTTTGGAACAGCAGGGAGAATGGGCCCGTGCCGAGAATGCATCGGCCGCCCTCCTGAAGTTCGCCAAGCTGGCCGGAATGAGCCAGGACGACTTCACTGCGTGTCTCAACGACAAGGAGTTGCAGCAGAAGGTCGTTGAAACGCAGGAGCGCGGCCAGAACGAGTTCGGCGTGGACGCGACGCCGACCTTTTTCGTCAACGGCGACAAATATTCCGGCGCCCTTGGGCCGGACGAGATGGCGGCGGTGATCGAGTCGCATCTGTAACAGCCGCGATCCGTCGCCCGGCGGATACCTTTCCTCAAGGGAGCGGGTGTCCACCGATCGACCGTGTTGGATTTTTGCATCGCAGCAATTGGCGCGTCGGCGATTTTCTTCTAGAGGTGGGCGGGGTTTCCGGCGGAAGGCCCGACTCACCGGGGAGACGGTCGGCGGCATTCAATGTCCAAACGGATATTCACCTTCAGGCGCGGAGCGGCCGATCGCACGGCCGATGCGGCCGAAGCGCTGGGGCTGAAGGGCGCCAATCTGGCGCTGCTGGCCTCTCTCGATGTGCCCGTTCCGCCCGGCTTCACCATCGCGACGCCTGTCTGGCGTGAGGCGCAAGGGTCAGAAGACGGCCTGCCACAGGCGCTGCGGGCCGAACTGAGGGCGGCGATCGAGTGGCTCGAGGGCGTGACCGGCCGGCGTTTCAATGGTGATCAACGACCGCTGCTTCTGGCCGTGCGCAGCAGTGCCCGGGCCCAGATGCCGGGCTTGGCCGAGACAGTCCTCGATATCGGCCTCAACGACCGGACCGTCGAGATTCTGGCAACCGAGCTCAACGATCCCGCGTTCGCCTATCGCAGCTATCGGCGATTCATCGAAAGCTATGCCGCGCTGGTCTTCGACGTCGATTCATCCCACTTCGAGGAAATCGCGGACGAGGAACGCGATCGCGCGGGCTGGGCCGTCGAGCCGGAGATGCCCGCCGACTGGCGCGCGCTGATCGCGCGTTATCAGGACCTTCTCGATAGTGAAATCGGCGCGGTGCTGCCGCAGACGCCGCTCGAGCAGTTGTTCAGCGTCGTGGCCGCCAGCTATGCGAGCTGGCGCAATCCGCTGGCGGTGTCGCACCGATTGATCCAGGGTATCCCGGAAAATGCCGGTCTCGCGGTCACCGTGCATGCGATGATCTTCAACGAGCGCAACTACCACTCCGGGACGGGTCGCGCGGTCTCCCGCGATCTGGGCAGCGGGCAGTCGCGGCTGTCCGGAGAGTTCGGACTGGGCGCCAGGGGGTCCAGCGCCATCGGCGAGAAGCCGCCGGTCCTCGACCTGGCGGACCTCGTGAATGGCGAGTGTCGCGATTTTCCGACCGATTTGAGCGAGTTGACCCGTCATGTTCGCCGCATCGAGGCCCATGCCGGCGATGCGGTCGAGGTCGATTTCATGGTCGGGGACGGCGAACTGTTCCTGATGCAGTCGCGGATTGCCCGTCGGACCGCGCCGGAGGCAATCCGCGTTGCGGTCGAACTCGTCAAGGAAGGGCTGATCGAGGAATCGGAAGCGATTCTGCGAATCGACCCGGCGTCGCTCGATCAGTTGCTGCATCCGACCATCGAACGCTCGGCGGATTTCGTCGTGCTCGGCCGGGGCATGCCGGCGTCACCGGGTGCGGCGACGGGTGAGATCGTGTTCACCTCCGAGCGGGCTCAGATACTGGCGAACGAAGAGCGCCCGGTGATCCTGGTGCGAAACGAGACCCACCCCGAAGATATCCACGGCATGCATGTGGCCGACGGCGTCCTGACCATTCGTGGCGGCACCACCAGTCACGCGGCTGTGGTCGCCCGCGGCATCGGCAAACCGTGCGTGACCGGCGTCGGATCACTGCGCATCAATGCTCAAAAGGGAACCCTTCACGCCGCCGGCCGCGTGCTCAGGGAGGGCGATCGGATCACCATCGACGGCTCCACCGGCGATGTGATCGAGGGAGCGGTGCCTTTGGTCCGGCCGTCACTGACCGGCGATTTCGCGACGTTGATGGAATTCGCCGATCGGGCGCGGCGCATGCGGGTGCGGGCCAATGCCGACACACCGGTCGAAGCTCGCTCCGCCCGCTCCTTCGGCGCCGAGGGCATCGGCTTGTGCCGGACCGAGCATATGTTCTTCGAGGGCGACCGCGTCCGCGCCATGCGCGAGATGATACTGTCATCGGACGAGGGCGGACGGCGGGCGGCGCTCGAAAAGCTTTTGCCCATCCAACGCTCGGATTTCATCGAGTTGTTCGAGATCATGGCGGGCTTGCCGGTGACGATCCGCCTGCTCGATCCGCCGCTGCACGAGTTTCTGCCCAAGAGCGATGCGGAGATTACCGAGACGGCGGCGATGCTGGGCGTCGACGAAACAGTCGTGAAGCACCGGATCGCGGCGCTCGAGGAATTCAACCCGATGCTCGGCCATCGCGGCTGCCGCCTGGCGATCTCCTATCCTGAGATCGTCGAGACGCAGGCGCGCGCGATCCTGGAGGCGGCGGTCGAGGCCGGCGAAAAGACCGGCGCCGCGGTCGTTCCCGAAATCATGGTCCCGCTGGTCAGCCTGCGCAAGGAACTCGATTTCGTGAAGGAGCGTGTCGATCGGGTCGCGGAACTGGTCATGGCCGAGCGCGGCTGCAGCATCAACTATCTCGTCGGCACGATGATCGAGTTGCCACGGGCCATCGTGCGCGCCGACACGATTGCCGAGGTCGCCGAGTTCTTCTCCTTCGGCACCAACGATCTGACCCAGACCGTCTATGGCATTTCGCGCGACGACGCCGGCAATTTCCTGTCGACCTACGTCCGTCAGGGGATCATTGAGCGCGATCCATTTCAGACTATCGACGTCGAAGGCGTCGGCGAACTCATCGGTCTCGCTGTCGAGAAGGCGCGGCGCACGCGCCCGGACATTTCACTCGGCGTGTGCGGCGAGCAGGGCGGCGATCCAGCCTCGATCGCCTTTTTCGAGCAGACCGGCCTCGACTACGTATCCTGTTCGCCGTTTCGCGTGCCGATTGCCCGGCTTGCCGCGGCCCAGTCGGCGATCCGGGCGGGCCGTTCGCTCCGTGGCCGGGGGCGGCGTCAGGAACCGTAGTAGAAGTAGATCGCAATGCAGGTCGTGAAGCCGACGATCAGGTTCATCGGCGCGCCGATCTTGACGAAGTCGAAGAACCTGTAGTTGCCGGCGGCATAGACCAGCGTGTTGGTCTGGTAGCCGATCGGCGTCGCGAAGGAGGCGGAAGCGCCGAACATCACGGCGACGACGGCAGCCCTCGGATCAAGCCCGAGCGCGGTGGCCAGGCTAATCGCGATCGGCGTCACCACCACGGCGACGGCATTGTTGGTCACGATCTCGGTGAGGATCGACGAAATCGCGTAGATGCTCAACAGCACGATGAAGGGCGAGGCGTCGCGCAGCAGCGGCTCGATCGTACCAACCAGGAGATCGACGGCCCCCGAATTCTGCATCCCAAGACCGATTGCCAGCATGGCGAAGATGAGGATGAGGATGTCGCCTCGGATCGAGCGCCAGGCTTCGTCGGCATCGATCACCCGCACCAGAAGCAGGGCGGCGATCGCGACGAACGCAAGCACCTGGATGCTCGCCAGGCCATAGGCGGCGACGCCCACGACCCCGGCGAGCGCGCCGATGGCAATAGGCGCCTTGCGACGCCGGAACGGCCGTGCCTCGCTGACGTCGATGCCGATCAGGTCATTGGCCTCGGCGATGCGGGCGAGCGCCTCCGGACGTCCTTCCAGAAGCAGCCGATCGGCGGGACGCAATTTCGTACCGTGCAGCGTGGGACCCGGCACGTGCCGATGACGCTGGACGCCGAGAATCGCGACGCCAGATCCTGAAATTCCCGTTAGTTCGGAAATGCGACGGCCGATGCCGCGCCGGTGCGGCGCGACGGTCGCTTCGACGATGACCCGCTCTTCATCCTTCTCTGCAGAGGGCGTGACGCGGGCAATGCGAAAATTCGGGCTCGCATGAAGCGTCAAGAGTTCTTCCGCCGTGGCGAACACCACGATGCGATCACCCTTGCGTATCTCGGTTTCGCCGATGTCCCGGCGCAGGGTTTCCGAGCCGCGAAGGATGGCGACGGGGCGGACGCCCCTGGCCGAGAAGGAGGCGGCGTCTTTCAGTTGCTTGCCGATCGAACTCGCACCGTCCCGCACGACGATCTCGCTGAAATACAGATTGCCTGTGTCATCTCCCAAAACGTCGTCGGCCGAGCTTCGGTCGGGCAACAGAAACCTCCCGACGATCAGCAGATAAACAATTCCGGTGATCGACGCGACGATGCCGACCGGAGTGATCTCGAAGATCGAAAATCGCTCCATCCCCTGGCCGCGCGCGACGCCGTCGACCAGAAGATTGGTCGACGTGCCGATCAGCGACAAGGTGCCGCCGAGAATGGTCAGGTACGACAGCGGGATCAGCAGCCGCGTCGATGCCACGCCCAGTTTCTTGGCGATCTCCATCATGATCGGAATGAACACGATCACCACCGGCGTATTGTTCATGAAGGCGGAGGCGACCATCACGCCGAGACCCATGATGGCAAGGGTCATGAGGGGGTGTCGCTCGACGCTGGCGACGAGCCAGCCCGCGGCCCCTTCCAGCGTGCCGGTTCGCACCAATGCGCCCGACAGCACGAACATCGCCGCAATGGTGATCGGCGCGGGATTGGAAAAGACCGAGGCGAACTCGTCCGCGTCAAGATAGCCGAGCATGAGGAAGCTCACGGCGCCGCCGACCGCGATCACCTCCGGCGGGTAGAGCTCGAGGGCGAAGGCCACGAAAACGGCGCCTATCACCGCCAGGGCGATGTAGGAGGAATAGTCCGTGAGGAAGGCGTTCATGAGATTCCGTCGGTGAGGTCCCGGCAGAAATCAGAACTGCGACGAACGGGCGGTTTGACAAGGCCGCTGTGCCAATCACGCCGGATAAATATCGATTATTCGGCAAGCGGTCCCGGCGAGGCCTGAATTCGGCCGCTGCGGCGTCGTTCGTCGGGGCGGTCGGTTCCGTCCTCGACTCGTCCGACCGAGACGGGACTGCCGCTCGTCAGGCCGAGCCTTCGGTTTCCATGCCGCCGAAGGGCATGGCGTCGCGAATGCGTGTGAGGACGCCGACGAAGGCGCGGGCGAAGCCATAAAAGCGCTCGCCGATCTCCTCGCGATCCGGATTGCGGATGGTGTCGCCGGCCTCGTTCAATATCGCGAACAGAATGTCCTCGCGCTGAGGGGTGGCCACGCGCACTGCGGCAATGCGGGATGCATCCTCGACAGAGCCATCCGACGGCATGTCGAACAGGAGCTCTCCGCCGACCACGGCGGCAGCCGAACGCACGCATTCGTCGAAAGCGATCCGTGTCGGATCCTGCATGTCCAGGGCCAGTTCGAACTCGACCGCGCCGAGAGCCTCGTTTCCAGACCCCGCGCCGATTGCCGTCTGTGCGTCCACCTGCATCGTATCGCTCCTGGTCCCTACTCTCGTGGGATCGAAATCTGACTCCGGCAAGCGGCCGAACTGTGGCGGCGTCGCGCTCGCGGCGGCTGGACAAACGCCGGGCCGTTGCCGACATTGGCGTCGCGAACGGGAACCGTCTGGAACCCTCGACGCCAGGGAGGAATATTCATGCAGGGTTTGATGCAGCAATGGCCACTGCTTTGCTCGAAGGTGATCGATCACGCCGCGACCTATCATCCGCGCCGTGAAATCGTCACGCGCTCGGTCGAGGGGCCGATCCACCGCACCAATTACCGCGAGGTCCGGACGCGGTCCCTGCAACTTGCCCAGCGGCTGGAGCGCGACGGCATCAAGCTCGGCGATCGCGTTGCCACCCTGGCCTGGAATACGTGGCGCCACCTCGAATGCTGGTACGGCATCCTCGGCATCGGCGCGATCTATCACACGCTGAACCCGCGGCTGTTCCCGGATCAGATCGCCTGGATCATGAACGATGCCGAAGATCGCTTCATCTTCGTCGACCTGACCTTCATGCCGATCATCGAGGCGATCGCGCCGAAGGTTCCGAGCCTGGAAAAGATCATCGTTCTCACCGACGCCGCGCATATGCCGGAGACGAAATTGGCCAACGTAGTCTGCTACGAGGATTGGCTGGCCGAAGCGGACGGCGATTTCGCCTGGAAGGCGTTCGACGAAAACACCGCGGCGGGCATGTGCTATACGTCCGGCACCACCGGCAACCCCAAGGGCGTCCTGTATTCCCACCGCTCGAATGTTCTGCATTCGATGATGGCGCAGCAGCCCGATGCCATGGGCCTGTCCTCGCGCGACAGGCTGCTGCCGATCGTGCCGCTGTTTCATGCCAATGGCTGGGGGCTCGCCCTGACCTGCCCGATGGCCGGAGCCGCGATGGTGATGCCGGGGGCCAAGATGGACGGCGCCTCGGTCTTTGAATTGCTGACCCAGGAAAAGGTCACCTTCAGCGCCGCCGTGCCGACGGTCTGGCTGATGCTGCTGCAGCATCTGGAGAAGGAGGGTGGTGAACTGCCCGACCTTGAACGGGTGGTGATCGGCGGCGCCGCCTGTCCGCGGGCAGTGACGCAGAAATTCCAGGACAATTACGGCGTCCAGGTCATCCATGCCTGGGGCATGACCGAGATGAGTCCGCTCGGCAGTCTGTGCACCATCAAGCCGGAATATGCCCAGCTCGAGGGCGAAGCGCTGCTCGATCTCGAACAAAAGCAGGGCCACCCGCCCTTCGGGGTCGAGATGAAGGTGACCGACGACGCCAATGTCGACCGGCCGTGGGATGGCAAGACCTTCGGCCGTCTCAAGGTGCGCGGCCCGGCGGTCGCCAGTTGCTACTACAAGAACACCGGCCCGGAAGTGTTCGACGACGACGGCTGGTTCGACACTGGCGACGTCGCCCATTTGGACGAGCACGGCTACATGCAGATCACCGACCGCGCCAAGGACGTCATCAAGTCGGGCGGCGAATGGATTTCGACGATCGATTTGGAAAATCTCGCCGTCGGCCATCCTGATGTTGCGGAAGCCGCCGTGATCGGCCTCGCCCACCCCAAATGGGACGAGCGGCCGCTGCTCGTCATCGTTCGCAAGGAGGGTCGGGAGCCTTCCAAGGACGATATTCTCGAGTTCCTGGAAGGCAAGGTCGCCAAATGGTGGATGCCGGACGACGTCGCCTTCGTGTCGGAAATTCCCCATACGGCGACCGGCAAGATACAGAAGACGACACTCAGGGATCAGTTTCGTGACTATCGCCTGCCCACGGCCTGAGTTATGCGCGTACCGGCGGTTCAACGGTCGCCGGGGCCGACGCGACAGGGCCGTGGCTTTTGAGGATCGCCCATGAGTTCGATTTACGGACGGCTCCCGGTCTCGGGGCACTATCTGCGCAAGCGGCTGCGGCTGGCGGGCTTTGCCCGCAGGCTGGCGGCCTTCGCGTTGATTTTGTTGGTCACGTCGATCGCCATCTTCAGGCTCGGGGCCATCGTGCCGCAGGCCTTGATCGGCCTTCTGCTCTTGACCGCCGGCGTTGCCGCGCTGGCGCTGCTGATCTCCCTGTATGGGCTCGTTCGGGCCTGGTTCCAGGGGGTCGCCGGCGGCGGCGTGGCGCTCGGGGCCTTTGTGCTGGCGAGTATCGGGCTGTCTCCCTTTGCCTACACTGCCTATCTTGCGGCCGTGAATCCCAGGACGAACGCCGCCTATACGGACGGCATGGACCCCGAGGGTCCCGCCGCGGTGATCGAGCCTCAAGCGCCTGCCGACGCGCCGGTTGTGGCCGAGCCCGAGGCGACCCTGGCGGAGCCGAGCGTCGTTCCGGGGCGACGTTTCGTCGCCACCGCGCCACGGGTTTATGCCGCCGCGCGTGTGGTCCTGGATGATCTGGGCTGGCAGGTCGGCGGTGTTGTCGCCGAAGGTCCGGCCAGTGCCGTCGTCGCGGCTCCGGAACTGGCCGGTGGCGACCTCGGCATTAGCGGGGCCGGCGACATCCCGATCCCGACGGCGCGTGCGGGCATCGATGCCGAGGCCGCTTCCGATCCGCTCGACCGGCCCGATAGCGAACAATACCGGATCAGCGCCATCGCCCGCGATCTTCTCTTCGCCCTGCCGAGCGATATCAGCATCCGCATTGTCCAGGACGGCGACGAGAGTTTCGTCGATCTGCAATCCGTCTCACGCTCGATCGATATCGATTTCGGCCAGAATCGCCGTTTTATCGAGCGCTTCCTCGAAGATCTGGACACGGCGATGGCCGGACTGGAGACGGTCGACACGGGAGGCTGATCTCGTCGTTTCCCGGCGCCGCCGGTCGCCGTCAAGCGGGTGCGAAGCGGGTGTCGAGCGTCGGCGGCCCGTCGGCCGACACCAAGCCGCGCTCCACCAGGTCTTCCAGATGGGCCAGCACCGACAAACCCGCGGCGCCGTGCAGCTTCGGATCGGTGCCCCGATAGATCGCCGCGACGACCGTCGGGATCGTCCGGTCGCCGGCGCGAAGCCGCGTGAGGATCGCATTCTCGCGCATCCGGCGATGGCCGATGAGCGCCCGCACGAAGGCCTTCGGCCGTTCGACTGCGCCGCCGTGACCGGGCAGATAGCGCGAGTCGTCGCGAGCAAGCAGGCGATCGAGCGAATTCATGTAGTCCCGCATGGCGCCATCCGGCGGCGCGACGATCGTCGTCGACCAAGCCATGACGTGATCGCCCGACAGCACCGTTCCGTCCGTGCCGACCGCGAAGGCCAGATGGTTGGCGCAGTGGCCGGGGGTGGCGACCACCGTGACGCTCGTGCCTCCGAGGACCAGCGTCTCGTCGTCCGAAAGCGTGCGGTCGAAGACGAGGGACGCATCGCCAGCGGCCTCGATCCGCGCTTCCTCGCCGTGCAGCAGCGGGCGCATCGGGCGATGCGGCCCGCCGCCGAGAAGCGGAGCGCCGATAATGTCCTTCAGCCGGTCGACTAGGCCGGTGTGGTCGCGATGGGTATGGGTCAACAGGATCGCATCGACCGGCCGGCCGTCGATCGCGACGAGCAGCGCGTCTAGATGCGCCGGGTCGTCGGGGCCCGGATCGACGATGAAGCAACGATCGTCGCCCACGACATAGCTGTTGGTGCCATGAAAGGTGAACGGGCTCGGATTGCGCGCGGTGACCCGCCAGACGGATTCGCCGAGGGGGACGGCCTTTCCGTAGGCGGGGTCGAAGGCGGTATCGAAGCCGGTCACCGGCCCGCTCGGCCTTTGCCGCCCGGTGCGCGCCGCTTCGGCGACCCGGATCGCGCCGAGGCGAGATCGAACATGTCGGTGGTCAGGCGCTGGGTCTTGGCGTCGGTGCGGTCCTCGTGCGGAGAATCATAGGCGACGACCAGTTTCGTCACGCCATCGATCTCGATCGGCGCGATTCCTTCGGCATGGTCGGAGCCGCGGATCGCCGGCAGGTCGAGCACGCGTGCCAAGGCGTCGTCCTCGTAGATGTTCCGCTCGGGATCGTAGTCCTCGATGGCGAAGACCGACTGCAGGGCTTCCAGATCGGTCGTGGCGCCGGAGAGGATCAGCAGCCGGCCGTCTTGCCAATGCATGTCGCGAATGCCCTGGCCATTGAGGTCGATCGCCTGCAGCACATAACGCTTGCCGCCATCGAGCTTTCGCGGCTTCAGGAACCCGTTCTTGGCGTCCTTCATCTCCATGCGAACGATCATGGCATAGCCGCCGACGACCGGGCCGCGCAGCCCCAGAAGGACCGTGTTCCCCGTGACCGCGAGCCCCTCGATGTCGAAGCCGTTTTCCTTGCATGGATGATCCATGAACGGGCCGATCAACTTGTCCTTGGCCAACATCTTGCGGATCGGCGTTTTCCGAGATTTCCTCATGGGGACCATCCGGGCCGCGCGAGCCGGCGCGCCGTCGAGCGGTTCGATCGCCGCCACGAGATCGAAAACGCCGTCACCCCGATCGAGCAACGGCACCTTGCCGAGAAACCCGCGATTGGCGTCCCAGTCTATGTCCTCCATGTCCTTGAGCCCGTCATCCTCCGGCTTGTCGCGTTTCAGGGAGTGCGAGCCACAGATCCAGAGATAGCCATCGGCGACCGCCAGACCCTCGATATCCATCTCGCCGCCGGGTCCCTCCGGCAGGTCAAAGGTCTCGCCGAGCACGAAATGTGTGTGCTCGCCAGCCTTGCCGGTCTTCGGATCGAAGCTCACGCGCTCGATGGTCGAGGTCTCGTCGCAAGTGCAGAAGATCGAGCGGCCGGTGACGGCGAGCGCCGATACATCCTGCCAGATCGGATCATCGACATGGGCCAGCCGGTCCTGATGGGTGAAGAACAGATCGACCCTGGCCGCCGGCCCGCGATCGAGCGGCAGTTCCGCCGTCTTTTCCGCGCCCGCCCGTTTCGAGAGTTGGGTCTGCTTGCCCCTGGCCATGGTGTGTCATCCTGCCGCTGTTTTCCGGGCGGTACATCGGGCAGGCTGCGGATGATGCAAGTTGCCCGGCGGCGATCAGCGAAAAACATGATTGATTTGCCGCGCGGTCGGTCGTTGCATGACGGCCGGCCAGAGGCTATAGCACGCCACCGGACGCGAGCTTTGGGGCGTCGCCAAGTGGTAAGGCAGCGGCTTTTGATGCCGCCATTCGCAGGTTCGAACCCTGCCGCCCCAGCCACATCTGCTCTTTTCTTGATGACAATGCGGGCAGGCCGACCAGCATCGTGCAGGCCGACCAGCGCGAGGACTGCCGGGATCTCCAGCTGGAAGACGGCGGTGGCCTGGGTTCTGGTTTCCGCCAGCGGCAGCAAAAAGCCGCGCGGCTCCCGCCGATCTCAATGTGCAGGCGCGTCCTTCTTGCCGCTGACGGCGTTCCAGAGCGGCGCGACGACCGCCCCGACGATCGGGATCAGTGCCGCGCCGACGATGAGGCCGACAACTCCCGCGCCGGCCGCCGCCACCAGCCAGTGGACGAAGCCGCCGAACTCGCCGATCGCATGGACCGCTGCCTCGGCTCCGATCTCGATCGTATGGCCGATGGTGGTGAAGCCGTATTCCTCGAGGCCGTGGACGATGATGCCGCCGCCGACCCAGATCATCGCCGCAGTGCCGACGACGGCCAGCACCTTCAGGAAGATCGGCATGCCGATAACGAGGCCGCGGCCGATCCCCCGGATCACCGGACCAAGCGCCGAAGACGTGTCGCTCTTGGCCATGGCGAGCCCGACATCGTCGGCCTTGACGATCAGCGCGACGCCGCCATAGACGACCGCGGTGATGCCGACGGCGACGATCGCCAAAACCGCGGCCTGCATGGCAAGGCCGCCCTCCGGAAGCCCGGCGAGAGTGATCGCCATGATCTCGGCAGAGAGGATGAAATCGGTCTTGACGGCGCTTGCGACCTTCTGGTTCTCCAGCGCCTTCGGATCGGTCTTGGCGCCGGTAAGCTTGGCCTCATGGGCATGGGCCTTGTGCGGAAACAGCGCCTCGTAGACCTTCTCCGCGCCCTCGTAGGAGAGATAAAGGCCACCGAGCATCAACAGCGGGGTGATCGCCCAGGGCGCGAAATAGCCGAGCAGCAACGCCAGCGGCAACAGGAACACGAGCTTGTTCTTGAGCGAGCCGAGGGTGATCCGCCAGATGATTGGCAGTTCGCGCTCCGGTTTGAAGCCGGTCACGTAGCGCGGCGTCACCGCGGCGTCGTCGATGACGACCCCCGCGGCCTTGGTGCCGGCCTTTGCGGCCTGCGCGGCGACGTCGTCGAGAGAGGCGGCCGCCACCTTGGCGAGGCCCGCGATGTCGTCGAGAAGCGCGATCAGTCCGATGCTCACGATCCGGTCCTTTGGTTCAGTTCAGCGTCAATTCGTCATTCGGGACGTTATAGGTCGCGCGTGCCGATTAGCGAACGCCGCTTAGGCGAACCGCCGGGCGGCATCAACGGCCAGCCCGAGTCCGACGCTGCCGAATTCGTCTGCCTGGGCGATGGCGGCGCCGGGAAAACGCCGGGTAGCGACGGCGCGCACCGCCGGCACCAGCGCGCCGCCGCCGGTGAGGATCACGGTCTGGATCGATCCGGCCGCGACCTGGGCGCTGGCGAGGGCCGCATCGATAGCGCCGGCAATGCGGCCGTTGAGCTCGGCCGTCGCCGCATCGAAGGCAGCACGGGTCACCGGCAGGTCGAGCGCCAGCCCCGGCTCGCGCAGCGTGACGTTCGCCTGGGTATCCTCGGTCAGGGCGATCTTGGCCGCCTCCACCGTGCCGGCGAGGCGATGGCCCGAACGGTGGGCGAGGAGATGGGCATAGCGGGCGAGCTTGTCCGGCTCGGCGGCCTCGCGCTCCAGGCTACGGATGTCGCGGCTGTTCTTGGCCGTGTAGAGCGTGTTGATGCGGTGCCAGGTGGCCATGTCGTTGAAGTACCAGACCGGCATCGCCCGCTTGCCGTCGGTGGTCGTCGAGCCGAGGCCGAAATGCGGCATCACCGCCGCGATGTTGAGGAGGCGGTCGAAATCCGTGCCGCCGACATGGACGCCGGTGGTGGCCAGAATGTCGGCGCGGCGGTCGACTTGGCTCGCGGCCGCGCCGGCCGCGCGCGGCGCCAGGCGCAGGATCGAGAAATCCGACGTGCCGCCGCCGATGTCGACGACGAGGGCGAGTTGTTCGGAGGTGACCGTCCGCTCGTAATGGAGCGCGGCGGCGACCGGCTCGTACTGAAACTCGATATGGCGAAACCCTTGCGCGCGGGCGGCGGCCTCCAGTTGACCTTGGGCGGCGCGATCGGCCGCGTCGTCCTCGTCGACGAAGCGCACCGGGCGGCCGAGCACGATCGAATCGAGGGCGGCGCCCGCAGCGGCCGGGTCGGCGGCGACGGCCTCCTCCAGCCGCTCGCGCAGATGCTTGAGAAACCGGCCGATCAGTTCCTCGAAGCTCATGCGCTTGCGGCCGATGGGCGTCGTCTCGGCCATCAGCGACGTGCCGAGGATCGACTTCAACGCCCGCATGAAACGTCCCTCGGCGCCGTCGCGATATTCGAACACCGCGGCGCGCCCGACATAGGTCTCGCCGTCCTCGAGGCTGAAGAACAATGCCGAGGGGATGGTCAGATGGGCGCCCTCCAACGGCACTAGCCGCGGCGCCGCGCCGGGGGCGGCGAGCGCCAGGGTGGAATTAGTGGTGCCGAAATCGAGGCCGGGAAACAACGTCGTCATGCAAAGGCTCTGGAACAGGCGGAACGCGCCGGGCGGGCGAGGACGTCCGGAGATGGAAAGGGACGGGAGAATGTGGAGCCGCGGTGCTTAGCCGAAGCGGCGGGCGAGATGAAGGCATCACCGCGCGTTTCCGCGCCCGTTCCATTGACTCGCTCAGGATGGGCCAGCGGGCAGAGGATTATGCGCGAGGTTACGAGGGGTGGGGAGAGATTTTTTAAGGCGGCGCGGTTTCTTGGGAGCGCGCTGCCCCTGAAACCTCGTCATCCCGGCCTTGAGCCGGGATCCATGCCGCGACTTTTATTCCGGTGACGAATTGGCGGCTCGGGCGGCTTGGAATGGATCCCGGCTCAAGGCCGGGATGACGACCTTGGATGAAGGCCGTTACTCTTTCGCCCAAGGAGGGCGCGCTCTGTTCGTCTCGGCAGAGCCAAGGACGACGGCTTCGCATAGATCCTCGCGCAGCGGGCAGGGATGAGGACACCGAGGTGTTTGACGCTTAGCTGTCCATCTTTAGTGCGGCGATGAACGCTTCCTGCGGGATGTCGACCTTGCCGAACTGGCGCATGCGCTTCTTGCCCTCTTTCTGCTTGTCGAGGAGCTTGCGCTTTCTGGTGGCGTCGCCGCCGTAGCATTTGGCGGTGACGTCCTTGCGGAGCGCCGAGATGGTCTCGCGAGCGATCACCTTGCCGCCGATCGCCGCCTGGATCGGGATCTTGAAGAGGTGGTTGGGGATCAGTTCCTTCAACTTCTCGCACATGGCCCGGCCACGGCGCTCGGCCTGATTGCGATGGACCAGCATCGACAGGGCGTCGACCGGCTCGGCATTGACCAATATGCCCATCTTGACGAGGTCACCCTCGCGGTAGTCGGTCATCTGGTAGTCGAAACTGGCGTAGCCCTTGGAGATCGATTTCAGCCGGTCGTAGAAGTCGAACACCACCTCGTTCAGCGGCAGTTCGTAGACCACCAGAGCGCGCTTGCCGACATAGGAGAGATCGATCTGGACGCCGCGCCGCTCCTGGCAGAGCGTCAGGATGTTGCCGAGATACTCGTCCGGGGTGAGGATCGTCGCCTTGATCCAGGGCTCGTCGATCCGCTCGATCTTCATGATGTCCGGCATGTCGGCCGGATTGTGCAACTGGATGGTCGTGCCGTCGGTCAGCTTGATGTCGTAGACGACGCTCGGGGCAGTCGCGATGAGGTCGAGGTCGAACTCGCGGGACAGCCGCTCCTGGACGATTTCCAGATGGAGGAGGCCGAGGAAACCGCAGCGGAAACCGAAACCAAGCGCGGCCGAGGATTCCATTTCGAAGGAGAAGCTGGCGTCGTTGAGCCGCAGCCTGCCCATGGCGGCTCTGAGATCGTCGAAATCGGCGGCATCGACCGGGAACAGGCCGCAGAAGACCACCGGCTGGGCCGGCTTGAAGCCGGGCAGCATCGTCGTGGTGCGGCGCTTGTCCTCGGTGATGGTATCGCCGACGCGGGTGTCGGCGACTTCCTTGATCGAGGCGGTGATGAAGCCGAGCTCGCCGGGGCCGAGTGCGTCGACCTGAACCATCTTGGGGGTAAAGACGCCGACCCGGTCGACCGGGTATTTGGCGTCGGTGCCCATCATGCGGATCATCTGGCCCTTCTTCAACTCGCCGTCGATGACGCGCACGAGCACGACGACGCCGAGATAGGAATCGTACCAGCTGTCGACCAGCATCGCCTTCAACGGAGCGGCGCGGTCGCCCTCCTTCGGCGGGGGCAGGCGGTGGACGATCGCCTCCAGCACATCCTCGATGCCGAGGCCGGATTTCGCGGAAATCATCACGGCTTCCGAGGCGTCGAGGCCGATCACCTCCTCGATCTGCTCCTTGACCTTGTCTGGCTCGGCGGCGGGCAGATCGATCTTGTTGAGGACCGGGACGATTTCCAGATCGTTGTCGAGGGCGAGATAGACGTTGGCGAGCGTCTGCGCCTCGACCCCCTGCGCCGCGTCGACGACGAGCAGCGCGCCCTCGCAGGCCGACAGCGAGCGCGAGACCTCATAGGCGAAATCGACATGTCCGGGCGTGTCGATCAGGTTGAGGACGTAGGTCTCGCCGTTCTTCGCCGTATAGTGCAGGCGGACGGTCTGAGCCTTGATGGTGATGCCGCGCTCGCGTTCGATGTCCATCGAATCGAGCACCTGCTCCTTCATGTCGCGCAGCTCCAGCCCGCCGGTCGACTGGATCAGACGGTCGGCAAGCGTCGACTTCCCGTGGTCGATATGCGCGACGATCGAGAAGTTGCGGATGTGGTCGAGGGGCGTGTTCGCGGGCATGGTGCTCATGGCCGGCGATATAGAGACTTGTAACGGTTCTTGGAAGCACCGTTTCGCGCTGCGGCGACAATGGGGCCGGGCGGCCGGCGGAACCCGGCGGGCGGCGGGCGCGTCTTTGTTGGTATGGGACGCGAGATCGAGCGCAAATTCCGGGTGACCGGCGAGGACTGGCGCGGCCAGGTCAGCGAGACGCATCGTCTCGAGCAATTCTACCTGTTCGTGCGCGAGGATGCCTCGGTGCGGGTGCGAATCCGGGATGGGGCAAGTGCGCGGCTGACGATCAAGACCGGCAGTGGCATGGATCGCGGCGAGTTCGAATACGACATTCCGCTGGACGATGCCGAGGCGCTGCGGGCGAGCCGGGTGGGGATCGTGGTCGAAAAGACCCGCCACATCGTGCCGCTCGGCGCGTTCCGGGTCGAGATCGACGTCTTTGACGGCGCGCTGGCCGGGCTGGTGATGGCCGAGATCGAGCTTCAGGACGCAAACGACGCGCCCACGCTGCCGGCATATCTCGGCCGCGAGGTGACGGGCGACGCGCGCTTCACCAATGCCCGGCTTGCCATCGACGGCCGCCCGGACGAGGCTTGAACGTCGGCGACGATGCGGGAGAGAGGGGACAGCGCATGGCATTCAGGATCGATCCGGGACAGGCGCTCGACGCGGAGTTTCGCCGGATCGCCGGCGAACAGCTCCGCAAGGCCGAGCGCGAGTTGGGCGAGGCGGGCGGCGACCGGCACGCCGCCGTCCACAGCGCCCGCAAGCGGCTGAAGAAGCTGCGCGGCCTGTTGCGGCTGGTGCGCGACGCGGATGCGGATTTCTACGCCGAGGAAAATGCCCGCTTCCGCGATACCGCGCGGGCGCTGTCGGCGGTGCGCGACACGGCGGCACAGATCGAGGCACTGGACGCCCTGGAGGAGCGCTTTGCCGGGGAGGTCGAGACCAAGGCCTTTGCGGCGATCCGCGCCCGGCTGATCGAGCGGCGCGACGCCGCGGCAGCCAGCGAGGTTGAAATGGGGGCCGCGGTCGAGACGGCGCTGAGCAGTCTCGGCGAGGCGCGGCGCCGCCTCGACGGCTTTGTCGTCAGGCGGCCCGACCGAAACGGTGCCGCGTTGGCCGCCAAGGGGTTCGGACGGACCTATCAGCGTGCGCAACAGGCCCTCAAACAGGCCGAGAAGCGTCGGGACGCCGAATCCCTGCACGAATTGCGCAAGCGGGTGAAATATCACTGGATGCATCTGCGGCTGCTCGCTCCGGTGTGGCCCGAGGCATTCGCGCCGTTGCAGGAAGCCGCCAAGACGATCGCCGACGATCTCGGCCTCGATCACGACTATGCCGTGCTTCGGGCAGAGGCGGCCGAGACGCCCACAGCCTTCGGGTCGACGTCGGAGCTCTCGGTGGTGCTGGCGCTGATGGACCGGCGCCAGAGCGAATTGCGGCAAGCGGGGCTCGATGCCGCGCGCCGGCTTCTGGCGGAGGACGCGGAGGCGGCCGGTCGGCGGATGCGGCGTCTTGCCAAGGCTGCTGCGGCTGTCGCGGCGCGCAATCCCGAAGCACCGGTCGAAACCCCTGAGGCCGCTCGGCGGCGCGTCGCGGCCAGTTGAGATTTCCGACACGCTCGGGCGCCTCGCTCGTCGGAAAACGATCGCGGGACGGCATTTTCTTTCGGCAACGCGCGAGGCATAACCTCCCCCTGCAAGGGAGATATGCCATGACCGACGCCTTCATCTGCGACTACATCCGCACCCCGATCGGGCGATTTGCCGGGGCGCTGGCGTCGGTGCGAGCCGACGATCTCGGCGCCGTACCGATCAAGGCGTTGATGGAGCGCAACGGCGGCGTCGACTGGGAGGCGCTGGACGAGGTGTTCTACGGCTGCGCCAACCAGGCGGGCGAGGATAACCGCAACGTCGCCCGCATGTCATTGCTTTTGGCCGGGCTGCCGACGAGTGTTCCTGGCGTGACGCTCAACCGCCTCTGCGGCTCGGGCATGGACGCGGTCGTGACGGCGGCGCGGGCGATCCGCGCCGGCGAGATGGACATCGCCATCGCCGGCGGGGTGGAATCCATGTCGCGGGCACCCTTCGTCATGCCGAAGGCGGAGACGGCGTTTTCGCGCAATGCGGCGATCCACGACACGACAATCGGCTGGCGCTTCGTCAATCCGCTGATGAAGGCGCAATACGGCGTCGATTCAATGCCGGAGACCGGCGAGAATGTCGCGGCGGATTTTTCGGTGAGCCGCGCCGACCAGGACGCCTTCGCGCTTCGCTCACAGCAAAAGGCCGCCGCGGCGCAGGCCTCCGGCCGGCTGGCGAAAGAGATTACGCCGGTGAGCATTTCCCAGCGACGGGGCGATCCGGTCGTCGTCGACACCGACGAACACCCGCGCGCCGACACCACGCTGGAGAAGCTTGCCAAGCTGCCGACGCCGTTCCGCAAGGAAGGCGGCTCGGTGACGGCCGGCAACGCGTCGGGCGTCAATGACGGGGCGGCGGGGCTGATCGTCGCGTCCGAGGCGGCCGCACGCAAATATGGTCTGACGCCGATCGCCCGCATTCTCGGCGGCGCGACGGCCGGGGTAGCGCCCCGGATCATGGGCATCGGCCCGGCGCCGGCGTCGAGGAAGCTGTGCGCGCGCCTGGGCCTGAAACCCTCGGACTTCGACGTGGTCGAGCTGAACGAGGCCTTCGCCAGCCAGGGCATCGCCGTCTTGCGCGAACTCGGCATCGCCGAGGACGGACAGAATGTGAATCCGAATGGCGGAGCGATCGCCCTCGGCCATCCGCTCGGCGCCTCCGGCGCGCGGATCACCGGAACGGCGGCGCTGGAGCTTGCCCAGGCCGGCGGCCGCCGCGCGCTGGCGACCATGTGCATCGGTGTCGGCCAGGGCATCGCGATCGCGCTGGAGCGGGTGTAGGCGATGGCGCTTCGCACAAATCCGGACTGGCTGTACCTCCTGCGCGAGTTCGATCACGTCTATCGGCGCGGTTCGGCGGGCGGCAGTGCCGTCATCCGCAGTCACCGGCGGCGGGTTCGCGAGGCGTTGAGCCGGATCATGGACAGTGATCCGGACATCAGGCCGCGCGAGCCGCATACTCTGCCGGTGGTCGCGCATTTGGGACGCGCTATCGATTTGGCCGCGACCGGCCCGCTGGCGGCCCTGGCCCGCGCCGTCGACCGGATCAGCGGACAGATCACGTGGGAACTCGGCTATTCCCGGCTACCGCAGCATCTCGCCCGGCAATATGCCTATTGCGAGTTGCTGGGGCCGCAGGGGCCGGTCCGCGCGGATTCCCTCATCATCGGCCTCGTCCTGTTCGCGCCGAACACGACCTACCCCCAGCACAGCCATCACGACATTGAAGAGAGCTATGTGTCCGTTTCGGGTGCCTGGTCGGAGAACGACGTGGCCGTCTATGCGCCCGGATCATTGATCCTAAATCGATCCGGTCACGAACACAGAATCACCGTCGGCGGTCTCGACCCGTGTCTGTTGGCTTATGCTTGGCTTGGGCCGGCGGAACGACTGGCCGCGCCGGAAATGCGCTTTTCCAAGCCGGCCCGTAAGGGCTGATACCAACTCTCATTGATCAGAACCCATGAGCCCATAGGCGCATTCCAATGGACATGATGCGCCAGGGTTGGGCTTCGATGTTTCGCCAAGCGCGGCAGGCATGGTCGAGGATGTCGTCGTAGGATT